>BNJS01000711.1_pt1 | contig 120762 bp, 126 predicted proteins | sample 8540461 | NCBI WGS metagenome assembly BNJS01 (sample SAMD00202454, study PRJDB9452) | human saliva metagenome | isolation source: human saliva | place: Japan | reverse complement strand
TTGCGCACCACCATGACGGTGACCACCAGCAGGGCCACGGCGGCGATGAGCTGGTTGGCGATGCCGAACAGCGGGTAGAGCGTCTGGATGCCGCCGCGCGGGTCGGTGACCCCCATAAGGAGCAGAGCCCCCCAGGAGGCGACGACGACCGCCGTGGTCCCCCAGGCGCCCACGTGCCAGGACGGGTCCTTGAACTTGGGGAAGGCGTTGCCCAGTGCGTCGGAGAGCTGGAAAGCGGGCCACGCGGGTGACGGCGTCGACGGCCGAGAGGATGAACAGGGCCTCGAACATGATGGCGAAGTGGTACCAGAAGCCCATCATGGCCCGGCCCTCCCGCCGATCTGGTGGAGGATGTGGGCGATGCCCACCGACAGGGTGGGGGCGCCGCCGGTGCGCGAGACGACGTTGGGCTCGCCGACGTCGCTGGCCAGGCGCTCCAGGGCCTCGGCGCCCGTGTAGGTCTTGGGGGTGCCGTTGTCGTCCCAGGAGTCCCACTCGGGGGTGAGCTTGCGGCCCTGGGCGTCGGTGACGCCGAGCTTGGCGACGGCGGCCTCGGCGAGCTTCTCGCAGTGGTGCTCCGGGTCGTCGGTGGTCTTGCAGGGGGCGGCGGCCACCGTCTCGGGGCCGGCGAGCTTGTTCATGGTCGCCGTCGAGGTGTTCATGGAGAAGTAGATGCCCGGGCTCAGCGAGACCGCGGCCGCCAGCGCCATGATGGCCACGAAGGACTCCATGAGCATGCCGCCGTAGCCGATCATGCGGACCTGGGTCTCCTTCTCCACCATCTTGGGGCTGGTGCCCGAGGAGACCATGGCGTGCATGCCGGACAGGGCGCCGCAGGCGATGGTGATGAACAGGAAGGGGAAGAGGGTGCCGGCGAAGACGGGGCCCGCGGTGTTGAAGGCGAACTCGGTGACGGCGGACATCTCCACCAGGGGGCGCACGATGATGATGCCCAGGGCCAGGATCGTGATGGTGCCGACCTTCATGAAGGTCGACAGGTAGTCGCGCGGGGTGAGCAGGACCCACACGGGCAGGACCGCGGCCAGGAAGCCGTAGATGATCATGGCCCACACCAGGGTGGTGGGGGACAGGTGCAGGTAGTGGCCGAGGGAGGACTCGGCCACCCAGCGCCCGCCGATGATGACGGCGATGAGCAGGCCGAAGCCGACGAAGGAGACCTGGGTGATCTTGCCGGGCTGGACGAAGCGCAGCCACAGGCCCATCCCGATGGCGATCGGGATGGTCATGCCCACCGAGAAGACGCCCCACGGGGAGGCGGCCAGGGCGTTGACGCAGACCATGGCCAGGACCGCCAGGACGATCATGAGCATGACGAAGACGACGATGGTCGCCACGATGCCGCCGATCTTGCCGATCTCGTCAGTGGCCATCTGGCCCAGGGAGCGGCCGCCGCGGCGCATGGAGAAGAACAGGACGAGCATGTCCTGGACCGCGCCGGCCACGAGGACGCCGATGATGATCCACAGGGTGCCGGGCAGGTAGCCCATCTGGGCGGCCAGGACCGGGCCGACCAGCGGGCCGGCGCCGGCGATGGCCGCGAAGTGGTGGCCGTAGAGGACGACACGGTGGGTGGGGTCGAAGTCGCGCCCGTTGTTGATGCGCTCGGCCGGGGTGGCGTTGGTGTCGTCGGGGCGCATGATGCGCCGCTGGATGTAGAGGGCGTAGAAGCGGTACCCGATCGCGTAGGTGCACACGGCGGTGACCACGAACCAGATGGTGTTGACGTGCTCGCCGCGCACGACCGCCAGCATCCACCACCCCAGGACGCCCAGGGCGGTGATGACCACCCATGTGGCGATCCGTGCGGGTGTCCATCGATTATCAGGACGTATGCCGACGGGGACGCCGTCGGCGTTGCGGATGATCCGCTTCTCCTCCTCCGGTGAGTAGGTGGGTAAGGAGGCTTCTTTCTGGGGCATCGGGATTCCGTTCTCGTCGTCGAGAAAAGGTGTGACGTCATCGTCTCCGGTGACTCCTCCAGGGTATTCCTCCTGGTGGCGGAAGGGAAGCAATGGCGAGTCCGGTGGCGGGGTGCATGTCTTTCACCCCGACATCAATGCCATTTATCCCACCTATTGAATAATGCTTCCGGTGGCCGCTGTACGGCGTCGCGCATGACGTTGCCGGGCTCGGGCCGAGACTGGTGCGCGGGGTTCGGGGTGCTCGGGGGCCTGCGGCTACCCTGGCGTCGTGTCCGTGCTCCATCCCGTCCTCGACGTCCTCGCGCAGGCGCCGATCCTCACCGTCTTCCTCGTCATCGGCCTGGGGACCGCCGTCGGGCAGATCCCACTGGGACCGATCCGCTTCGGCGCCGCCGGGGCGCTCTTCGTGGGCCTCGCGGTGGGTGCCCTCGACCCCGGCTCGGCGCCGACCTCACCCTGCTGCGCAGCCTCGGCCTGGCCCTGTTCTGCTACACCGTGGGCCTGGCCGCCGGCAACACCTTCTTCCGCGACCTGCGCCGGCAGCTGCCGCTCATGGCTCTGTGCGTCGTCGCGCTCGTGATCGCCGGCGCGGGCGGGCGGCCTCTACTCCCACCTGGCCGGGCGTGAGCCCCGCGATGGACTCCGGCGCCTACGCGGGCGCCCTCACCTCACCGGTGCTCGACGCCGCCATCGAGGCGGCCGGGCACCCAGGAGCCCGCCGTCGGCTACGCCCTGGCCTACCCCGTGGGCGTCGCCGTCGCCATCCTCATCGTGTCCGGGGTCGTGGGGACGCTCCTGGCCCGGGCGACGCGACCCGCGGCCCGCCAGCGCCGACGGCATCACCGCCACCAGCGTCTACCTCCTCCAGCGGGTGGCGCTCGGCGAGATGAAGGCCTTCAAGGAGGGCAGCATCCGCATCTCCTACCTGGAGCGCGACGGCGAGACCCGGGTCGTGGCCCCCGGTGAGGTGCTGCTGCCCGGGGACAAGGTCGTCATCGTCGGGGCGCCGTCCGCCGTCGAGTCCGCCGTGCACGACCTGGGCACCGGGCTCCACAACTGCCTGGCCAAGGACCGCACCGCCGTCGACTTCCGGCGCCTGACCGTCTCCTCGACACGGGTGGCCGGTCGCACCATCGCCGAGGTGGACATGCCCGGGCGCTTCCAGGGCGTCATCACCCGCGTCAAGCGCGGCGACCTCGACCTGCTGGCCCGCGAGGACCTCGTCCTGGAGCTCGGCGACCGGGTGCTGGCGGTCGTCCCCAGCGACGAGCTGGAGAAGGCCGCCGACTGGTTCGGCGACTCCGAGCGCTCCATCGCCCAGATCGACGCCTTCTCCGTCGGGGCCGGCATGGCGCTCGGCGTGCTCCTGGGGCTGGTGGCGATCCCGCTGCCCGGAGGCATCACCCTGCGGCTCGGGGTGGCGGCCGGGCCGCTCGTCGTCGGCATGGTCCTGGGGTGGGTGGGGCGCACCGGGCCCCTTCGTGTGGGGGACTGCCGCACGCCGCCAACTCCACCATTCGCCAGCTGGGGCTGCTGTTCTTCCTGGCCGCGATCGGGCTGGCCTCCGGGCCGGACTTCGCGGCCTCGGCCTTCTCGATGACGGGGCTCAAGGTGGGGGTGCTCGCCGCGCTCATCGTGGCGGTCAGTGCGATCGTCCTGCTGGCCGGGGCGCGGTGGGCCGGGGTGTCGGCGCAGCGCGCCTCCGGCGGCCTGGCCGGGACTCGTCGGGCAGCCCGCGATCCTGGCCTTCGCCCTGTCCAAACGCGATGACGAGCGCATCGAGGCCGGCTACGCGACCCTGTTCGCCCTGGCCATCGTCGTCAAGATCGTCATGGTCCAGGTCCTCGTGGCGCTGTAAGGGGTGACCTGACGGCGGTGGGCGGGGGAGTGCCTCCGGGGCCGCCGGATCCGGGCCGAGTGAGCCCAGGGTGTCCACATCGGTGACAAAGGAACCCTGCAGCCCGATCAGGCCGTCAACAGAACCGCGGAATCATGCGGTTTCTTCGCGGCGATGTGCACCCGAGCCCGCCTTTGTCACCGATGTGGACACGCACGCCTCATTTTGGGCCCCGCTGCGACCTGCTGAGGCCGCCGCGATACGAGCCGATGCGGACGATCAGTCGGTGGCGTCGCGTTCGGCGAAGACCTCGCGGGCCACGAAGGTCGCGTTGAGCGCCCGCGGGAAACCGGCGTAGACCGAGGCGTGCAGGATCGCCTCGATGATCTCCTCGCGGGTCAGCCCCACGTTGAGGGCGGCCCCGATGTGGATCCTCAGCTGCGGCTCGCAGCCGCCCAGGGCCGTGAGCACGCCGATCGTGACGAGCTGGCGGCTGCGCGGGTCGAGCCCGGGGCGGGCGTAGACGTCCCCGAAAGCCGAAGGCCGCGATGTGGTGGCCGAGCGCCGGGCTGATGTCCGCCAGCGAGTCGATGACGGCCTGGGCCGCCTCGCCGTCGACCGAGCGGGCGACCTCCAGGCCGCGCTCGCGCCGGGCCAGGTTCTCGGGGCTGCTGACGTCGTGCTGGGGGTGAGAGGTTTCAGCGGTCATGAGGGGTTCTCCTTGTCAGTCTCGGAAGTGTCGATGTTGTCCGGGGTGGCCTGCCCCTCCAGCTCCCGCGTGTAGGCGGCGATCTTGTACTCGGTGGCGGCCAGCGCCAGCCGGAGCTCGTCGATCCGGGTGCGCAGGCCGTCGCGGTGCTCGGTGAGCAGGGACAGGCGCTCGGGCACCGTGTCCCGACCGGCCTTGACCAGCGCGACATAGCGCCGCAGATCGCGGATCGGCATGCCCGAGGTCCGCATCCGGGTGAGGAACACCAGACGCCGTACGCCGGCGGCGTCGTAACGACGATGTCCCGAGGCGTCACGCTCCACCCGCACGAGCCCGATCCGCTCGTAGTAGCGCAGCGTGTGGGCGCTGACTCCCAGGCGATCGGCGGTGGTCGCAATGTCCCATCCGGCTGCACCAGGCCCGGTTGCCGGCCCGACGTTGTCACTGGGTGGGACGGAGTCGAGGCGGAGCGCCTCGCGGAGCCGGACGTCGTCGGGCTCGCTGTCTGGAGCAATCGCGCTGGTCATGGTGCAGACCGTAGGACTTCGAGTGCGCTCGAAAGGCAAGAACGGTCGGGGCGGCGGCCCGGATGGTGCCGCGAGGCTAGCCTGGCCGCATGCTTGTCGCCTTCTCCGTGTCCCCGACCACCACTGACGCCCCTGACGGGATCGGTCTCCGAGGCGGTGGCCCGAGCCGTGCGCGTAGTGCGCGACTCGGGGCTGCCCCATGAGACGACGTCGATGTTCACCACGGTCGAGGGCGAGTGGGACGAGTGCATGGACGTGGTCAAGCGGGCCTGCGAGGCGGTCGCTGAGGTGAGCCCGCGCGTGGCGCTCGTCCTCAAGGCCGACATCCGTCCCGGTTGGACCGACCAGATGACCGCGAAGGTCGAGCGCGTCGAGGCCCGCCTGCGCCAGGCCGACTGAGCGGCGCCCGGCAGACGCCCGCAACCTGCCGCGCCCTGCTGTCGCTGTCGCCGCGATGCCGCGCCCGGGAGCCCGCGCCGGCAGATAGATCGACCATATCTTCAGAAACGACCCGGAGCCGCGTCGTTTCTGAAGTTTTGGTCGATCTGTGAAGAAAAATGTCGGTGAGTCCGGCTACGAGACCGCCAGGTCCTCCAGCCACTGCTCGATCGGGCGCGGCCGGAGTCCCCAGGAGCTCCTGGGCGCTGCCGTCCTCGGCGATGGTGTTGCCGTCCTGCGCGTTGAGCGCCCGGTAGAGCTCGACGACCGGCGCCGCGGCCGGCCCGAAGAGCGGCGTGATGAGCTCGCCGAAGGCCTCGGGCGTGATGCCCTCGAAGCGGACCTCGCGGCCCAGGTGGCTGGAGAAGGCCGCGGCCAGATCCGGTCCCGTCAGTCCGGGCAGGTGGCCGACGCCGACCGTGCCCGTGGTGGGGGAGGCATCCGTGAGCAGGCGGGCGACGACCTCGGCCACATCCAGGTGCGAGCTCCAGGAGACCGGGAACGACGTCGGGAAGCGGGTAGCGCAGCACGCCCTCCTCGACGCGCGGGGGCCAGGACGACCGGCAGGAGCAGGTTCTCCAGGTAGAGGCGCGGGGCGACCACGGCCGTGGGGACGCCGCTGCCGGTCACGCCGTCGATGAGCGTCATGATGGGGCTGTCCGCGGGCGCCTGCAGCGGTGAGCCCGGCTGGTCGACGATCTGCCCGCTGGTGGAGATGACGACGCGGCCGGGGCGGGCCCGGGTGATCGCCTCGACGACGGCCCGGGCCTGGGCGGCCGCCGCCTCGGGCTGCGCCCATGGGCAGGTGGACGAAGACGCCGTCGGCGCCCTCATAGGCGGCGGCGAGGGAGTCCGCCGAGGCCAGATCGACCTGCCGGGCGGCGATGCCGGCGGGGACCGCCTCAGGGTGGCGGACCGCAGCGACGGCGGTGCGCCCGGCGGAGGTCAGAGCGGATAGGACGGGAGAGCCTTGAGCGCCTGTGGCGCCGTGAATGATGTCAGCCATGACGCCATTAGTGCATACGATGCACCAGTTACGTCAACTGCACTATTGGGGTAGGTTTCGATGTCATGAGTGAGGTCGATCTTCCCGAGTGCGGGGTGGCGAGGTTCCTGCTGCTGTTCGACGGGCCCTGGGCGACGCTCATCGTGCGCGAGCTCATGCACGGCCCGCAGCGCTTTCGGGGAGTTGCGCGACGCCCCTGCCGGGGATCAGCGCGCACACGCTGACCAACCGGCTGCGGATGTTCGAGTCGCGTGGGATCGTCAGCCCGACACGCCTACCCCGGAGGTGCCGCCCCGCGTGGTCTGCAGAGCTCACCGACCTGGGCAGGAGCCTGCGGCCGGTGCTCGATGCGATGAACGAGTGGGGCGCCAGCTGCCCGACGTCGGCCTTCACGCCGCAGCCCGACTCACGCCGGTGAGGCTCGCTTGCGCCAGGCCGACTAAACCGACCAAAACTTCATAAACGACGCGGCTCCGGGTCGTTTCTGAAGAAAAGGTCGATCTGTGAAGAAAATGTCGGTGAGGCTCGGGGCCGTCAGTGGATCAGCCGAGCAGAGCCAGGACGACCGCGGCACTACGGGCGGCGGCCTCCTCAGCGGCGATGTGGAAGTCCTGGCCCGCCTCGGGGCCGCACAGGTCGGACACGCCGCGCACCGAGACGAAGGGGACGCCGGCGCTCGCCGCTACCTGCGCCAGCGCCGTCGACTCCATGTCCGTGCTCAATGCCGCAGGGAAGACCTCGCGGGTGTCGGCCACGTTCGCGGCCGTCACAAAGGAGTTGCCAGCCAGCATCTGACCGACGCGCAGCCGCGCCGAGCCCGACGACGCCGTGGCGCCGCGCACGGCCTGCGGGCCCACCTGCTCCAGGCGCTCCAGCAGGGCCGGGTCCCCGGTGAAGGTCTCTGGCTGGCCCGGGGTCTGGCCGCGGGCGTAGCCGAAAGCGGTGGCGTCGGCATCGGTGTAGGCCAGGCTCGCTGAGGCGCACACGTCGCCGACCTCGACCTGTCGGCCGAGCCCACCGGTGGTCCCCGCCGAGACGACGGCGCCGGGGTGGACCTGAGCCAGGACCGTCGCCAGCGCGCTCGCGGCCGCCACAAGCCCGATACCGCTGCGCACGAGGATGAGCTCGCGCTCGTCGTCGGGGAGCTGAAGGGACCAGGCGCGCGCGGAGCCCGGCAGGGTCGGCGCCTGGGCTGCCGCGCGCTCGGGCAGGGCGTCCAGGAAGGGCTGGGCCTCCTCAGCCATGGCGCAGGAGACGATGACGGGCGCGGCACTGGTGCGACTCACACGCTGAGCCTACAGAGGGTGCCCGAGCCCTGAAAGTGTCCAGATGGGACGGCTTTGACGGTTGATCGAATCCGGTATCTGTGAGTAACAGGGTGATGACCTGGGCCTTTGTAAACCGTGGTGCGGCTGCTGTGATTCAAAGTCGTCCCGTACGGACAGATTCGCCGTATGGCAGCTCTGTCGAGGTCATGCCCCTGAGGACATGCTGTGTTCATACGTCCATGGGCCAGGAGTCGGAACGTCTGACTCCTGGGGCGGACGGATGCGGCAGACTGCGTCCGCCAATGATCCATGTGGCGACTTTCCCAGTTTGTCTGCCGTTTCCGTCCTGCTTGGAACCTATGGGGTTGAGGGCGCCATCGCCCCACCTGGAGTGGATGACCGGGGTGATCCCCATGCGCATGGCGACGGGGGCGACAATCTCGACCGTGCTGTGCTGGAGGACCTGTCGGCTGGTCAGATGCAATGGGATGTGGCTTGCGCTGATCGCGGCCTGGTCGCGCAGGTGGTCGCGCTCCCAGTCGAGACGGGAGGAGTGGAAGGCGTAGCCGTCCGCCTCAATGAGAAGCGCTGGGTGGCTGCCTGCTCGAAGCGCCGTGGTGTCGGGCGTGAGGCCGGAGACGAGGTCTTGTGGGTGAGCTGTCAGCACTAGGTCCACTTCTCCGACGCCGGGGACGGACACTGCTGTCGCTGGCCGGTATCCGGCCTCTTCCAGTTCGTAACGCGCGATCGTCTCCAGGAGAGAGCGAGCATCGGAATGCGAGCGCGACACAAGCGTACGGGTGCGGCGGTTTCGCGGACCCTGTAGGAGGCTCTCGAGCTGAGGGCGGGTAGTCAGACCAAGTCGAAAGGCTGCATCGAGTGCGATGAGTGCATCAAGCTCATCCGCGCAACGCAGGTAACAGATGAGTGCCTGTTCCACGGGTGCCACCGGTGCCGCATCTGCGGCGGGGAGAATGAGGCCGCTCAACCGATGGGTGACGACGCGCCCGATTGCGTCCGGTATGTGACCCTGGTTGCAGGGGATGGCGATGTGCAACGTTGTGGGCGCTGATTGCAGTGGCAGGCCGTAGTGCTGCATCGCATGGGCGCAGGTGATAACACCCCTGATGCGTCGGCAGAGGATGAAACGAGGGTCGGCACTCTTCAGCGCGACCACGCGGTTCGGGTGAAGATTGATGAGCCCATCGGCGGCGGCTCGGGTGGCAAGACGCCGTTCGGTCCGCGTGCTGCACAGCGTGCTCAGGCGCGCTGCTCCCTGGTGAGCGGCGAGACGCGCCAGCAGCTCCTCGATTCTGGATGACTTATCCATACGTAAATGATGTCAAACATCATCAAAGTGTGTCTCGCTGGAGTGGGTGCTTGTGGATTGAGGTGTGTCCGTTTTGTCCAGATGGGACGGCTTTGACGGTTGATCGAATCTGGTATCTGTGAGTAACAGGGTGATGACCTGGGCCTTTGTAAACCGTGGTGCGGCTGCTGTGATTCAAAGTCGTCCCGTACGGACAGATTCGCCGCATGGTGGCTCTGTTGGGGCGCTGTAGAGAGCGTGCAGTGGGGGTCGGCTGGTAGCTGTGGCCTTCTGCCGCCGGGGATGGTGTCGATGTGCACCTTGTGAGGGGGCGGGATCTGGCTTCGACGGGAGGCGGGCTCTGGTGCGGAGCGACTCAGGCGTCGTCAGCGTTCGTCGGCGTGCTCAGCCCGATGATGACCGCCTCGATGAGGTCGCGCAGCCTGCTGCCGTCGATGCTCTCGGTGATCGAGTCCATGAAGAGCAGGCTGACGAGATCAGCCAGGCTTGCCGTGGGGACGGTGGGGCGGCGTCCCATGCGGATGAGCACCTTCTCGACCGTCCCGGACAGTCTGGCGGTGAAGTCGGCGCGAGCCGTCCCGGGGATCTTCGGGCTGTCGGGGTTGCGCAGCTGGAAGAGGGAGTACTCCGTGGTCAGTAGGTAGATGGTGCGGGCCTCGGGGCGGATGGCCTCGAGCAGCTCCATGAGCGAGTCCATTGTGGGAGCGCCCTCGAAGGAGTCGATGGCCTGCGTGACCCGTGACAGCAAGGTGTTGGAGCGCGTGACGATGGCCTCGGTCAGGATGTCCTGGAGCGAGGAGTAGTTGGAGTAGAAGGCGCCCCGGGTGAAGCCGGCCTGCTTGACGACGTCGTCAATACGAGTGCTGGCGATGCCCTTGGGGAGGCGATGATGTCCGCAGCCGCCTCGATGAGACGGGCGCGGGTGTTCTCCCGCTTGCGCAGTGTGCGCTCGGCGGCTGGCGGGTCGGTGCTCGGTGTCATGAGACCGCCCACCTTACCGGCGCTGTGGGGGTGCGAGGAGTCACAACGTCCTGGGTTTCAATACATACATGTATCCAGTACGTTTGCGTATCGAATTCGATCATCTCCGTACCTTCTGAAAGGGCTGCCATGTCCAACTTCCTCCTATCCCTGGGGCGATGGTGCGCTCGTCACGCCACCCGGGTCCTCGCCGCCTGGGCGCTGCTCATCGCTGCCCTCGGTGGCGTCGTCGCCACCACCGGTATCCAGCTCGACGACACCTTCACCATCTCCGGTACCGAGTCGATGCGGGGCCTGGAGGTCCTCTCCGACCGGCTTCCCCAAGCGGCCGGCACGAGCGAGCAGGTCCTCATCACCAGCTCCAACGGCCGCATCGAGAACCACGCCCCGGCCGTCAACGCCTTCGCCCTTCGGGCCTCGCAGATCGACGGCGTCGCCACGGTCTCCCCGCCCTTCGGGGACAAGGCCACCGGGGTGGCGTCGACCGTCTCCGCCGACGGCACCCACGTGCTCGTCCAGGTGCAGGCGGACGCCTCGGTCGGCTCCATCACCACCGGAACCACGCCGAAGGCCAAGACCGTCGCCCAAGACCTCGATACCCTCGCCGAGCGCACCGAGGCCATGGACTCGTCTCTGACGGTCCAGCGCAGCGGCAACATCGACCAGGAGGTGGGGATCGGTATCTCCGCCGTTGAGCTCGTCGGCGTCGCCATCGCCGCGATCGTCCTGCTCATCTCCTTCGGTTCCCTCGTGGCTGCGGGCACCCCGCTCATCGCCGCTGCCGTCGGTGTGGGAACCGGCATGCTCGGCATCCTCGCGGCGGCGAGCATCACCGACATCAACTCCACCACCCCGGTCCTGGCCGTCATGATCGGACTGGCGGTCGGCATCGACTACGCACTGTTCATCGTCTCGCGGGCGCGTGAGTACCTCGCCGACGGCGTCGAGCCGGCCGAGGCCGCAGGGCGGGCCACCGCCACCTCCGGAGGGGCCGTCGTCTTCGCCGGTACCACGGTTATCGTGGCCCTGTGCGGTTTGAGCGTGGCCGGCATCAGGTTCCTGACCACGATGGGACTGGCCTCGGCGGCGGTCGTGGCGGTGGCCGTGCTCGTGGCCCTGACGGTCGTCCCGGCTCTCATCGGCATCCTCGGGAAGCGTCTGCTCCCGCGCCGCGGCAAGGTCGCTGCCAGCGGCGCGGACGCGGACCGGAGGCCGGCGTCCCGCTGGGTGCGCGCAGTGACCCGCCGCCCCTGGATGACGATCGGCGCCGTCGTCGTCCTCCTGGGACTGTGCGCCGTCCCCGCCAGCGGCCTGCGCCTGGCCCTGACCGACAACGGTTTCGCCGAGAAGGGGTCGCAGCAGCGCGAGACCTACGACGCCGTCGCCGCGGCCTACGGCGAGGGCTACAACTCCCCCATCGTCGTGATTGCCGACGTCTCTCAGCCCTCCGGTTCCGTCGCCGCGGTTCAGGGCCTGGCCCGTGACCTCTCCCAGCTCGACGGCGTTGAGGGAGTCTCCCTGGCCACCCCCAACGAGGACGGGACCCTCGCCTTCGTCCAGCTCCGTCCCGAGAAGTCGCAGGCCGACCCCGCCACGATGGAGCTCGTGCGTAACATCCGCTCCCACGCCGGCGACTATGAGAGCCGCTACGGGCTCGACAACGTCATGGTCACCGGCCAGACCGCCGTCGCGATCGACGTCGCCGAGGAGCTCAACGCCGCCCTCATCCCCTTCGGCATCGTGGTGGTGGGCCTCTCGCTCATCCTCCTCATGGTGGTCTTCCGCTCCGTCGCCGTTCCTGTGACCGCGACCCTCGGGTACCTACTGTCGCTGGGGGCGGGCATGGGCGCGGTGGGCGCCGTCTTCGGCTGGGGGTGGGCGGCCGACCTCCTGGCCGTCTCCAAGGTCGGCGCCGTCATCTCCTTCCTGCCGGTCATCGTCATGGGAGTCCTGTTCGGGCTGGCCATGGACTACCAGGTCTTCCTCGTCTCGCGCATGCGCGAGGAGTGGAGCCGGCGGCGCGGTGACGCGACTTCCGTGACGCCTGCGGCTCGTCGTGAGGCGGCCGCGGCGGCGGTCGAGACCGGATTCCTGGGCAGTGCGAAAGTCGTGGTGGCGGCGGCCGTCATCATGGTCGGCGTCTTCATGGCCTTCGTTCACACCGACAACGTTTACGTCAAGCCCATCGCCCTCGGTCTGACCGTCGGGATCGCCGCCGATGCCTTCCTCGTGCGCATGACCCTCATTCCCGCGCTCATGGCGGCGCTGGGGGGAGAAGGCTTGGTGGCTGCCGGCATGGCTGGACCGGCTGCTCCCTGTCGTCGACGTCGAAGGGGAGGGCCTGGAGCAGGCACTGGAGCAGAAGGAGGTCGACGCCGGCCAGTCGGCCCGACCGGAGACGGACTGCGCGGACAATCAGGCCGAGAACGCTGAGGATGCTGCGGATAAGGAGGCCGCTGTCGTGTCCTGAGTCCGGTGCTCGCGGTGGCCGGCGAGGGCGGGTCAGGCGGATTCCCGTCGGCCCGCCCTCACGGGTGGGGACATTCCGCGCGGCCGGATGCGTGTCGTTCCGGGCGGGGGCGTTCGACGCCGTCGGGGACCGCAATCCCGTCCCCGAACGCGCAGGATGTCCCCGGCTGTGCGGACATGTCCCCGAACGCGCAGATTGTTCCCGCCTGTGCGGGTCGCCCCGCCGGGCCTGGCCTATGACGGCCTACTTGCCCGCAGCCTCGTCGTCCCGGGAACCCGTGGCGGCGGTGACGGCCGCGGCCGGGTTGATGGGCAGTGCCCTGCGCGACTGGTCGCGGCGCAGCAGGAAGTTCCAAGCCGGATCGGCCAGGCCACGTGGTTGATCCGCGGCCAGCGCAGCATGACGTAGTCGACGGCGTCGTCCACCTCCAGGCGCCGCGTCGAGTTGCCGACCCGTACCCACAGTGCCGCCCCGTCGCGTCCCTTGGCCGGCTTGAGGTAGACCGGCAGTGGGGACGGGGGCGCGGTCACCCGGCACACCTCCGCGGTCCCATCCGGGGTCGGCGCGAAGTCCACCTGCGGCAGCGCAGCCGCGTTCGTGCCCATGCGTGTGCGCCACATGCCGCGCAGCCACAGCTCGAAGCGGTCGGCGTCGGGCTGTTTGAGGGTCGTGTAGTCGGGGCCGAGCCCGATGAGATTGCCGCCGTCATCGACACCGAGCAGGAGTGTGCCGCCCGCGGAGTTCATGAAGGCCGCCACCGTCTTGGCCACGACCTCCTCCATGGCCTCGTCGCGCTTGTCCGTGCGTAGGTTCCAACGCGCTGAGGACTTGAACTCCAGACGGTCGGACTCGCCCATCTGGGCCACCTCCGCGATCGGCAGCAGCGTGCGACGGTGCTGGACGCGCGCCAGCACCGCGGAGGTCGCCACCAGCACCACGACCGCCACGCCGCAGGAGGTCGCCAGCATCTTGATCGAGAACAGGTCGCCCTCGTCGAAGATCCATCCCGCCAGCAGCAGCCCCAGCCACAGGCCGACGAGCGCGATGAGTGTGGCCGCCGCATCCGACACAGCGACCCGCCCGCGCAGCAGGAACCGCGTCAGCCGCCCCACGAGGAAGGACAGCAAGAGCAGCAGCGGCTGGGCGATGACCCACCAGATGAGGACGGGGTTGGCGGGATTGGTGATGGTGACGGTATCGATGCTCTCCACGTGCGTCAGGTTCTCTTCGGGTCGGTGCCTCGCGGCGCGGGCACGGGGTGGGCGGGGTGGGCTGAGTGAGGCTCAGGATACGGTCGGCGCCGGTGCCGGACCGGGCTCGACGTCGGAGCCCGGTGACGGCGCACCGTCTCACCCCGTCACTCTGCCGGCCACGGTGTTGCCAGGATGTGAGGACTGGCCTCTCCTCGGCTTCTGCCCTCACCGGCGGGGACATTTCGCGCGGCCGGGTGCGTGTTGTTCCGGACGGGGGCATTCGACGCCGTCGGGGACTGCAATCCCGTCCCCGCAGGCGCGAAATGCCCCCGGCTGGGAGCGAGTGTCCCCGCACGCGCGGGATGTCCCCGACCGCGAGTAAAAGTCCCCGGCCGGGAGAGGCGGATGCCTCAGGCCATGACCCGCGTCCACTCCTCGCGGGCGGCGAGGAAGCCGCGCACCGCCTCCTGGGCGGCGGCCAGCGAGTGGTTCGCCCCCCAGCCGCACTGGACCTCATTGGCCGCCGGCACCTCCTCGGCGGTGAGGATGTCGCGGAAGGTCGCCTCCAGAAGCGGCAGGAACTCCTCGGTCCCCACCCCCAGCATGAGGGCGTAGAAGCCGGTCTGGCAGCCCATGGGGGAGAAGTCGATGAGCCGGTCGGTATGGTTGCGCATGAGCTCGGCGCTCAGGTGCTCGATGGAGTGCACGGCCTCCATCTCCAGGTGCTCGCGGTTGGGCTGGCAGAACCGCACGTCGTACTTGACGAGCACGTCCCCGCCGGGCAGCTCCTTGCGGTCGGCCACGCGCACGTACGGGCGCGGCCACCTTCGTGTGGTCCAGGTTGAAGGACTCGACGTTCATCCTCGGCGTGCTCTGCTCGCTCGTCTCGCTCATGGGGTCAGCCTACGGGCCGGGGACGAGGCAGGATGGGGGCATGACTTCACTGGCGCGCATCGTCACGGGGCCCGACGGCGCCCCCACCCTGGTCCTGCTCCACGGCATCACCGGTTCCGCGGTCTCGCTGGCCGAGGCCATCGACCACTGGGCGGACCGCGGGTACCGGGTCGTCGCGGTCGACGCCCGCGGGCACGGCCTGTCCCCGCGGTGGACGCAGGCCCAGCTCGAGCGCGCCGGGGAGGTCCTCGTGGAGGACCTCATCGCCGTCCTGGAGGACCTGGAGGCCGCCTCGCGCGGACGGGACGCCCTGGGACTGTCGACGTCGCCCGCCCCGGTCGTCATCGGACACTCGATGGGCGCGGCCACCGCCATGGTGGCCGCCGGCCGCCGCCCGGACCTGGTCTCCGGCGTCGTCCTGGAGGACCCGGCCCGCTTCGGCACCCGCAGCCCGCGCGAGCTCCTGGCCCGCGGCGCCGCCCGGGAGCGGGCCCGTACCGCCGAGGTCGCCGACCTGCCCGCCGCCGTCGGACGCGCCCTGGAGACCATGCCCGACGCCGAGGCCCTCCCGGGCGTGTGGGCCTCCCAGCGCACTGATCCGGCCCTGCTGCTCTCCGGCGTCGTCACCCCCGAGGTCCCCTGGGACGAGGCGATGGCCGCTCTCGATGTCCCCACCCTGCTGCTCACCGGTGACCGGCCCGGCAGCGCCCGCGTGGGACGCGAGGGCCTGGAGACCGCCGCCCGCAACCTCCGCATCTGCCCGGTCCTTATCCCCGGGGCCGGCCACCAGGTGCGCCGCAGCGACCCGCAGGCCTTCTACCGCGCCGTCGACACCTGGCTGGCCGAGGTCCTGCCAGTGGGGTGAGGCGAGTCCCCAGGCAGTCGGAGCGCTACCGGAGTGCCGCCGCTGGCCGTCGCCGCGGGTGCGAAGGACGGAGAGCTCCCGCGGCGCGCTGAGGCCGTGGCGTCGGGGTGCGTCGTCGGTCCGTGGGAGGATGCGCCCATGGCAGCTGTGTCGGAAAAAACTCGGAAGGCCTCCGTCCCCGTCCCCGGGGAGCGCACGCAGGGGGAGACCGTCGCCTACCTCCTGGCGGCGCTGACGATCGGCTCGGTGGGGCTCTACCTCATTCAGGACCTCTTCGCCCCGGCTTTCTTCGCCCTCACCCTCGTGGTGACGGTCCGGCCACTGGTGTCCTGGATGACGCGCCATCGGGTACCGCGCTTGGTCGCGGCGACGGCGGCGATCCTGCTCATCTTCACCTTCGTCGTGCTGCTGTTCGCGGCCCTGGCCGTCGCGGTCGCCCAGCTCGTCGACACCCTGCCGCAGTACGCCCCCAAGTTCCAGGCGATCTGGAAACAGGCCGAGACCCAGCTCAACGGCATGGGGGTCGACCAGTCCACGGTGCTCAAGCAGGTCACCGACATCCTGGACACCTCCCAGCTCGTCACGGTGGCGCAGACGGTCCTGGGGCAGCTGACCTCGGCCAGCGCGATGCTCGGCGTCATGGCGATGGTGGTCGTCTTCCTCATGTTCGACACCGCCAAGATCGAGATCCGCGCCGCCGCCCTCAGCGTCCTCAAGCCGGGTATGGCCGCCGCCATGGTCTCCTTCTGCGAGGCGGTGCGCTCCTACTGGATGGTCTCGACGGTCTTCGGCCTCATCGTGGCCGTCATCAATGTGCTGACCCTGTGGTACCTGGACGTACCGATGGCCATCACCTGGGGCGTGGTCTCCTTCATCACCAACTACATCCCGAACATCGGCTTCGTCCTGGGTGTGGTCCCGCCGGCTGTCCTGGGGCTGGTGGACTCCGGGCCCTGGACCGCACTGTGGGTGGTCCTGTCCTACGTGGCGGCCAACTTCGTCATCCAGTCCCTCATCCAGCCCAAGTTCACCGGGGACGCGGTGGGACTCAACACGACGACGACGTTCCTGTGCCTGCTGTTCTGGTCCACCGTCATCGGGGCGCTGGGGACCATCCTGGCGGTGCCGCTGACGCTGTTCGTCAAGGCCCTCCTCATCGACTCCGACCCCCGCTCGCGCTGGGTGGGGATCTTCCTGTCCGCTGGCGACTCGCCCGTGCGTGACCCCGATGAGCTCGACCAGGAAGTGCTCGACCAGCTCGACCTCGACGGCGACGGCGTCGGCGAGGCGGATCCCGACCACGGCCGGCCGGTTGTTGAGCGGATCGCCGACAAGGCTGAGAAGGTTGGGGCAACGGCCCAGAGTGCCGACAGCGCCGAAGACGTCGACAGCTCCGTGCCATCCGGCAGCCGTCAACGCTCCCAGGCGGACTGACCGCCTAAGGACGAGCTGGGCGCCCCTGGGAATCGGCGACTGCGCTTCGCCGCGAGAACGTACTTCTCCCGCAGACGACTGAGGTCCACCCCCAGTCATCTGCGGGACAACGCAGTTCTCGCGCGGAAAGTACGTTCTCGATGACGCGATCTGCCGTTCAGCTGGCCGGTGCGGGAGCCCTCGGGCTCAGGCCTCGGCGCGGCCCTGGCGCCAGTAGCCCATGAAGGCCACAGAGCGCCGGTCGATGCCACGTTCGCTGACCAGGTGGCGACGCATCGTCCGCACCGCAGCCGCCTCCCCGGCGAGCCACGCGTACAGGGTGGTGCGCTTGAGTGCGTCCCCGCCCTTGGCGTGACGCGGCACGTCCCACAGCAGCTCACGGTCGACGTCGATCTCCTCGACCTCCTGCGGCACCCCTACCGGACACAGCTCCTCGGCGGCCCGGCGTACACCCTCGACGAGCAACTCCCCGTGCGAGCGGCCGTTGCGCCCAGCCACCCGCACCTCGATCCCGGGGTGCGTAGGCAGGTAAGGGGCATCCGCGTCACCGGGCATCTCGACGACGGCGACTCCCCGCGCGCTCGCGGGCAGATCCTCTAGGATCCGGGCGATCGCCGGTGCCGCCGTCTCGTCCCCGCCCAGCAGGTAGCGCTCGGTCACTTGCGGAGGTACGAAGTCCACGCCCCCGGCATCGCCGTCCCACTGCCGGTTCGGCCCCAGCAGGACCGCCTCGGTACCGACCTCAGCCTCAAGGATCCACCGAGAGGCCGGGCCGAGCGGATCGTGCACCACCATGTCGACGTCCACCTCCGCACGCGTTCCGTCCGGAACCTCCACCTCGTGGCGAACCGTGCGCGTCGTGTAGGTACGGATCGGGCACCGGTGCTCCTCGGGCAGCTTCATCAACCGGCCGTACCAGTCCTCGCCGTCGGGTAGCTGCTTGTAACCCGACGCCGGCGCCGGCAGCACCAGCTTGATCCGCTGGTCCCAGCCCGGGTCGGCGTAGTGGACCAGATCATCCCCGATGAAGGTGAAGCGTCGCATGGACGGCGTCACGTCGCGGACTGCCGCCACTGTGACATGGAAGAAGCGGAACGGAGATGTCGGTGAGGCGGACGGTCTGGCTGGGCTCATCTCGGGACTCCTTCGTGCGTCTGGTGGTGTGGTGTTGGGGAAGCGCCCTCGAGGCCGCTCTGAGGACTGCTTGAGGCGGCTATCAGACGGCACCGGTAGTTGGGCGATCGGATGGGGCTGCTCCCGTTCTCCGGTGCCGTGCACGCCATGGCGGCCCTTGGGAAGGATGATGGGCGTGCCGAAGGCCGGACCGGAGATGGGCCTGGAGGGCGGGGCGAGTATGTCGACGCTAACCGAGGTAAGGCATACCTAACAATGGGAGCGTCGGTGCAATAGCGCACGCTGACGCCGCGTCATCTCGCAAGGTCCCCGTAAGAGCCCGGATGGCTGATGGTTTCCAGGCCGACCCGAGGATGGTGCCCGGGTGGTTCAGGGCTGGCGGGCCAGGTCCGCGGCGCCGACGAGCCCGGCCTCCTGACCTCCCTCGGCCAGGACCACCGGAATGGCGGGCCGGTAGGTGCCGGCCGTGAGGTTCTCGGCGAAGGCCTTGCGGGCGGGAGTCAGCAGGATGTCGCCGGCCTCGGCCAGGCCGCCGGCGATGACGATGACCTCGGGGTCCAGCAGCGCGCACATGTCCGCCAGCCCCACCCCCAGCCAGTGGGTGAGCTGCTCGTAGCACTCAAGGCGGCCGGGTCGCCCTCGCGGGCCGCGGCGGTGACGGCCTTGCCCGAGATGTGCTCCGGGTTGCCGCCGGAGAGCTCAATGATGCGGGCCGCGTAGCCGGGGCGGAACTGCGCCAGCTCCCAGCCGTTGACCCCCAGGGCCGTGCCGGCGCTGTAGCGCTCCAGGCAGCCTCTCAGTCCGCAGCCGCAGGGGCGTCCGCCGGGGACGACGTTGATGTGCCCGATCTCCCCGCCGAAATCCGGCCGCCCCGCGCAGGAGGTGGCCGTCGACGATGATCGCCCCGCCGACTCCGGTGCCGATGGCCACGATGAGGGCGTTGTGCTTGCCCCGGGCCGCCCCTGAAGCGGGCCTCGGCCCACCCGAAGGCGTTGGCGTCGTTCTCGACGACGACGGGCAGGCCCACGCCCTCGGAGATGACGTCGCCGATCCGCATCCCGGTCCAGTCCAGGTTGGTGCCGTGCGCCATCGTGTTGCGGTCCGAGGACACCATCCCGGCCGCCCCGATGCCCACGGTGGCCACGTCGGGGAAAGTCCTCCTGCAGCCGGTGCACCACCATCGTGATCGTGTCGATGATCGCCTGGCGGCTGAAGGCGGGAGAATCGCGCCGAATCGTCTGAAGAACCTTCCCGTCGTCGTCGACGACGCCGGCCGCGATCTTCGTTCCGCCGACATCCACGCCGATGCTCAGTGCCATGCTCGCGCTCCTTGTTGAAACGACCGTTGTTGACGTTGCCATCCGCGTTGCTGCTCGTCAGACGATCGATGGGACAGGTGGTGGAAGAATAGCGTCCCCGGGCCCGCCGGTGGGGCGAGTCGGGGGATGAACCCTGAGGCGGATCGAGTGAGCCCGCCGCCCGAACCCGTCGTTGCTCCGCTCCGTGGTGGTCAGTTAGCCGACGCCGACGCCGGTGCCGCGGGGCTCGTGGCTCCCTTGGTCTCCTTGGCCTTGGCGGCCTGGCTCTTGACGACCGCCGTCATGTAGTCGGCGTCCTGGTAGCCGTTGATATAGGTCTCGCCCACGATCATGAACGGGGTGCCCTGAATGCCGATGGAGTGGGCATGGTTGGTGGCCTCGGAGACGGCCTTGACGGTCTCGTCGGCGGTCATGTCGGCGCGGAACTTCTTCAGATCCGGCACCCCGGCCTTCTTGGCGAAGTCGACCAGGGAGTCCTCGGTGTAGGCCGGGTGGTCCTTGGGGTCGGCGGCGGCGTAGACGGCGTCGTGGAACTCCCAGAACTTGCCCTGTTTGGCGGCGGCCCGCCCGGCCTGAGCGGCCAGGGGCGAGGTCTCACTGATCTGGGCCAGGTCGCGCCATTCAATGCGCAACGTCCCCTGGTCGACCAGCTTGTCCAGCTCGGGCTCGACGTTCTGGGCGAACTGGGTGCAGTAGGGGCAGGCGAAGTCGGAGTAGATGACCATGACGACCGGTGCGTCGACCTTGCCCTTGGCCTGGCCGTCGGTCGGGTCGCGATGGGTCTCGGAGTGGATGAGCTCCAGGGTCTGCTGGTCGGCGACCGGAGGGGCCGGTACGGGCTCGCGGACCGCGGTGGAAGAATCGGAGCCGGAGGCCTGGCTGGTGGCGGCGGCGTCATGGCGCCGGGAGGCGACGTTGTGCAGCAGCACCGCGGCGAGGACGGCCAGGATGACGGCGATGACCACGAGGGTGATCACCGTGGCGCGGTTGGTCCTCGACTGGGTCGGCGTCGGAGAAGGCGGCTGAACACTCATGGCAGCGAGTCTGTCAGAGGAGGCACGCCCCACAGCACGCCTGATACGGCAGATGAGAGCACAGTTCGTCACAGCCGTCTCAGGTTGGTCTCGGAGCGACGTCGTCGCGCATACTTCGACCGAATCTTCACAGGCGACACGTATACGCGTCGTTTTTGAAGATTCGGTCGAAGTGAGTCGGGGCTCCCGGCCGGACGCAGCCCTAGCGCAGTGCTGCGCCGCCGGCCAGCCCGAGTCCGACGGCGCCCAGCGTCGCCACCGTCATGAGGGTCGTGTGCACGATGGCCGGCCCCCACCGCCCTGCCAGTACCAGGCGCGCCCCCTCGACGCAGGCCGTGGAGAAGGTCGAGTACCCGCCCAGGAACCCGGTCCCCAGGACAGTCAGCGCGGTGGCGGCCCAGCTCCCGGAGTGCGGTGGGCCTCCCGCCCACCCCACGAGCACGCCCATGAGGAGGCAGGCCGTCACGTTGACGACGACGGTGCCCCACGGCATCCGCAGCGCCCGCACCCCGGAACGACGCCGCTGCAAGGCGCCCGCTGAGGCGTCCCGGACGGCTCGGCCGCTGAAGCGGCTGACGGCGGTGTCCACGCACCAGCGGCAGGCCGCCCCCACCCCGCCGGCCATCGCCAGGGGGAGCCAGTCGGCGAGCCAGGTCGCCAGTCCGGGGGCGGCGGCCCCTGCTCATGACGCCTCCGGGTAGGAGACCGCCGTCTGCGTGGCCCGGGCGGTGTAGGCGAGAGGCCAGCCACAGCCCGAGGCCGGCCGCGCCCAGCCCGGCCGCCATCGACCCCACCAGATAGGCGGCGCCGAGGACCGGGTGGCCGGCGTCCCCTCCGGGGGCCAGCAGCCGGTGGCTCTCCAGGATGAAGGTCGAGTGCGTCGTCAGCCCGCCCAGCACCCCCGTGCCCAGGGCCAGCCTCAGGCGGGGACGTCCTTCGCCGAGCGTCCCGAGCAGCAGACCCAGGGCCAGGGCCCCGACGACGTTGAGGGCGAGCGTCGTCACCGGCAGGTGCCCGGGTGCTGTGGGCCAGGCCCGCGCCAGGGCCGCGCGCACCAGCGTGCCCGCGCAACCTCCCGCGGCGACCAGGGCCAGGGAGGCGGCCACTGACGGAGCCCGCCCGACCACTGGCGGGGAGCCCGCAGCGGCCGTGGGTGATGGCTCAGCCTCTGGGTCGGGGACAGCCCCCGGTTTGGGGAACGCCCACGGCCTCGGAGGCGTCGCGGGTGTCAGCATCGGCGCCGGGGCCCGCCTCAGTCATCGCGCTTGGCGATCTGGTAGCCGTCCTTGTTGAAGATGAGGGAGTAGGTGGCCCCCCGCGTGGTGTGCCTCTCGCCCCAGGTGGCGGCGTCGGTGGTGCCCCACTGGTTGTTGCTGTTCCGGCTCATGACGATGTACTCCTTGTCGGGGCCGCTCGTGCCCGACCAGGAGACCTCGGCCCGGGGTACCAGGTAGGCCAGCAGCGACAGGTCGGTGACCACCGTGGCCCCCTCAGGGATGGTGGCGATGACCTCGCGGGCGGTGGCCACCCGCCGCGTCTCGGGCTTCTTCGCCTCGTCGGTCTCCTTGGCCTCGGCGCTCAGTGGGTCGAAGTTCTGGTCGGTGGCCTTCCACAGCGGGAGGTAGGGGCCGGTCAGAACCCCGGTGACCACGGCGGTGAGGATGCTCGTCGCGACCACGAAGCGGTGCCGCATCGGCACCGTGAGCCAGGTGGGGAAGGCGGTCGGGTGCCGGTGCGGGACCTCGACGTCGGACTCATCGGCGGTGCTCTCGTCCTCGGAGGTCTCGGCTGAGGAGTCCATGACCTCCCGGCCGTCGACCCCCACCTCTCTGACGGGGCGGTCGGCCACGTAGGAGCCGTGCGCTCGGCGGCGGGCGACGACGTCGAGCAGCGCCCCCAGGGCGATCGGCATGAGGGTGACGTTGTAGTGCCAGTTGTCCCACACCCAGTAGAACTCCACCGACCCCAGGAACCGCCACGCCAGCGTCGGCAGCACCACGAGCAGCCACGGTGAGGTCACCCCGACGATCCCGCTGGTGAGAATCAGCATGACGACCACCTTGACCTTCTGGGCCAGGGCGTCCGGTGAGGTGGGCTTGTCCTGCGAGCTCAGCCCGTAGTCCCACACCCCGTTGATGTTGAAGGCCGGCAGGAACACCAGGATGGAGAAGAGGAAGGCCGCGATCCCGCCGACGATCATGCCCACGCCCAGGCGCAGCCCCCGACGCCGGTTGCGGGCGGCATCGGCCTCAGCGGCGTCGTCGAGGACGTCGGCTCCCCGGCCACCGGCCCCGCTGACCGTGCAGCTGCGGTACCAGGCCGGCACCAGCGAGGTGAGCATGACGGCCACCCCGATCATGAGGACCGTCAGCCCCATGTCCTCCTTGACCAGGACCAGTGGCGCCGACCAGGCCGTCACCGCCACCCAGCGCCGCTCCACGAAGGCGACCGAGGCGCAGGCCAGCATCGGCATGGCGAAGGCGATCTCGTGGAACTGCGCGGCCACGGCTCCCTGCATCCCCCAGGACAGGACGTAGACGAGCCCCAGGGCGCCGCCCACCCACTGATTCGTCAGCCGGCTGGCCAGGCGGGTCAGCGGCCAGGCCGAGACCGCCAACAACAGGTCCTGGGTGATGAGCAGGCTCAAGGGGGTGGGGAAGAGCCGCCAGATCGGTCCCAGGAGAAGGAGAATCGGGTGGAAGTGATCACCCAGGAGGTTGTACCCATCACCCTTGACCGGCACGATCGGGGCCTGGAAGTGGGAGTAGGCCTTGGCCAGCTCGGAGAAGATCGCCAGGTCCCAGCTGGGGACCTGCTTCATCGTCTCCCACTGGACGATCGAGTAGTAGATCATCACCCAGGCGCCGATGACGACGACGATCGCAGCCGGAATCGAGTGGCGGACCTGCTCCTTGAAGTTCACGGCGCTGAGCCTACCCGTGTGAATCGGGGATGAACCTCGTAGCGCTAGCTCGTGGCGTCACCCACGATCAGGAGACGAGATGTCCCACACGCCGCCGCCCGCCGATTCCACCTCGGCGGCCGAGTCCTCAGCGCCGCCTTTGCGTCCTGACCTCGACCCGATGGTGGACCACGACGCCGAGCCCCGGCTCCAGCGCCACCTCACCAACCGCCACGTCCAGCTCATCGCTATCGGCGGGGCGATCGGAACCGGGCTGTTCATGGGGTCGGGAAAGACGATCGCCCTGGCCGGTCCCGGTGTGTTCCTCGTCTACGCGATCATCGGCGCCATCCTCTTCCTGGTTATGAGGGCCCTGGGCGAGGTGCTGCTGTCCAACCTGTCCTACAAGTCCTTCGCCGACGTCGCCCATGACCTCATCGGGCCGTGGGCCGGTTTCTTCGTGGGCTGGACCTACTACGTGTGCTGGCTGGTGACGGCTGTGGCCGAGGTCATCGTCATCACCGGGTACGTGAGGTACTGGTGGCCGGACCTGCCGTTGTGGATCACGCCGGTGGCCACCGTGGTCCTGCTGTTCAGCCTCAACCTCGCCACCGTCAAGGCCTTCGGGGAGATCGAGTTCTGGTTCTCCATCATCAAGATCGTGGCCATCATGGCGCTCGTCGTCGTCGGTGCCTTCATGGTGCTGCGCGGGTTCACGGCGCCCAACGGCGCCCACGCCCAGCTCTCCAACATCTGGAGCGGAGGCCTGTTCCCCAACGGTGCGAGCGGGTTCTTCGGGGCCTTCCAGATCGCCATCTTCGCCTTCGTGGGCACCGAGCTCGTGGGGACCGCGGCCGCCGAGGCCAAGGACCCGGAGATCACTCTCCCGCGGGCCATCAACGCCATCCCGGTGCGCATCGTCCTGTTCTACCTGGGGGCGCTCGCGGCCATCATGGCCGTCACCCCCTGGCAGGAGATCAACCCCAAGGACAGTCCCTTCGTGGCCATGTTCGCCCTGGCGGGGCTCGGCGTGGCCGCCAGTGTCGTCAACTTCGTGGTGCTCACGGCCGCGGCGTCGTCGGCCAATTCCGGGGTCTACTCCACCTCCCGGATGCTCTTCGGCCTGTCCTGGGCGGACAACGCCCCCCACATCTTCCGCAAGCTGACGGCCCGTTCGGTGCCGGGGGTGTCCCTGGCCGTCACCTGCGCCAGTCTGCTCACCTCGATCCCGCTGCTCTACACCTCCAAGTCCATCATCGAGGCCTTCACGACGGTGACCACGGTGGCCAGCGTCCTGTTCATTCTCGTGTGGTGCATCATCGTCGTGAGCTACCTGCGGTTCCTCACCCTGCGGCCCGAGCTGCACCGGGCCAGCGCCTTCCGCCTGCCCGGTGAGCGCTGGGCGGCCTGGCTGTGCCTGGCCTTCTTCGCCTTCGTCGTCTGGACCCTCACCCAGGCCCACGACACCCGTATCGCGGTCTTCGCCTCACCCCTGTGGCTGGTGGTGCTGGGAGTGGCCTGGTTCGTCCACAGCCGCCGACTCGCCAGACAGCAGGAGCTCCAGTCGTGAGTGCTGGTGGTGGAGGCGCAGTGACACCGAAGCCGTCGGAGGGGTCGACGTCGTCGGCCTCCCTGGAGGACCTGCTCGCTCGCGGGGTGGCTGCGGTCCGCCAGGCGGCCGCCTTCGCCCTGAACCCGGGTGAGGAGTGCGCGTCGAGGCCAAGGCGCATCGCAACGACCTGGTCACCCAGGTCGACCGCGGCGTCGAGGAGCGCATCGCCGGCCACCTGGAGGCCACCGGCATCCCCCTCCACGGCGAGGAGGCGCACCGCGTCGAGGACTTCGAGGACTACCGCGGGCGGGCCTGGGTGCTCGACCCCATCGACGGAACCCTCAACTACGTGGCCACCCACCGCGACTGGGCCATCTCCCTGGCCCTGGTCGACGACGGCGAGCCCGTGGTCGCAGTCCTCGCCGACCCCGTGGCGGGCCGGCTCTACACGGCCATCCGCGGACGGGGCGCATCGGTTCAGCCGCTCACGGTGGAGGCGGCGGGCGCCGACGGTGCGACGCCGCGGACGCTGGAGCCGGTGGAGGACCTGCCTCTGAGCGAGGGCATGCTCATCGCCCACTACCAGCTCACGCAGGACGCGGGCATCGGTCGGGCCATCGAGGCCTCGCGCGGCATGCGCTGCTACGGTGCGGCCGCCCTGGAGATGGCGGAGGTGGCCGCGGGCGGCGCGGTCGTCTACGCCCAGCCGCTGCTCCAGCCCTGGGACGTCGCGGCCGGGGCGCTGCTGTGCACCGAGGCCGGCGTGGTTCTCACCCGGATGGACGGGGCGCCCTTCGATGTGCGCCGCGCCGGCCTCGCTCCTCGTGGGCACCCCTGACCGCCCACGCCGAGGTGCTGAGGCACCTGCGCGCCGTCGGCGACTGAAGCTCGCAGGGTTGGGCCAGGGGGTGACCCGCCCTCGCGCGTTCGTGCCTTATGCCGCGCGTTCGAGGGTTAAAGGTACGACCGAGCGACCTACCCCGCGAACGCGCGGACGGTCAGCTGGCGGCCGGGGAGACCTGGCTGGAGAAGGTCTCCTTGCCCTGGTTGTCGGTGACGACGGCGGTGACGACGGCCTGCTCATCGGCGGGGACCGTGGTGGTTGCCCGGGCACCGGTGAGGACCTCCTCGGTGCCGTCGGCGTGCTGGACGTACCAGTCGACGCTCGCGATAGCGCCGTCGGTGTCGGTGGAGGCCGAGGCGTCCAGGGCCAGCTGATCGCCGTTACGGGAGACGCTGATCGCAGCCACGGGCCGGGCATTGGCGGCCTGCGCCTCGACGTCGGCGAGCTGGGCCGGCTGGGTGGTCCGGTTGGCGACGCCCAGGGCCTTGATGACGGCGTCGGCCGTGGCGCGGTGACCGTCGATGTTGGGGTGGAAGCGCCCGGTCTCGAGCAGCCCGAACATCCACGAGCCGTGACGGCCGCACAGCTCGTGGCGCTCGAAGTTCTCAGTGGGGTCGGCGAACAGGTAGCCGTGGCGCAGGGCCGCGGCCTTGAAAGCGGTGTTGAGCTCGTCGGTCTTGGCGTTGATCCAGCGCTGGTCCACCTTGGTGACGCCGTGGCAGCGGCCCAGGAGGAGCCCGCCGGATCCACCCTGCTCGGGGAAGAGGCGCGGGTAGCCGACGGCAACGACCGCTGCGTTGGGGGACCGGGTGCCGATATCGGTCATGATCGACTCGTAGCTGTAGACGCCGTCACGCGTGGTCTTGCCGGCCAGGGCGTCGATGGCGCCGTCGACCGCACCGGTCACCTCCGCGTCGCTGCTGCAGCCGGCCGCTGAGAGGAAGCCCCGGTCTCCACCGCCGATGCAGTCGCCGAGAATCCTGGCGAAGCCGGCGTCATTGCCCCCGATGGAGAAGGTGACCAGGCCGGTGGCGGGGCCGAGTCGGTCGAGCTGGGCGACCTCTCCCCAGGACTCGTTGGCCTCGTAGAAGCTGCGGGTCCGGGCCCCGGAGCAGGCGCCCATCTCCAGGTTCCGCCCGATCCTCTTGCTCACGATGTGCGCGTAGGAGCCTGCTGAGCGCCGGCAGGTGTTGCCGTCCGTGACGTCGGTGCCCTCTGCGTAGGGCGGCACCCCGAAGCCCGAGGCGTAGGAGTCGCCCAGAGCCACGTATGCCCCCTCCGGCAGGCCGCTGAGGTCGGGTGGGTCGAGATGCACCGCGGGTGTCGCCTGGCTCGCGCCGAGCAGAACCGCGATGACCGTGAGCATCACCAGCCGCCCGGCCGGGCGGCGCCGACGGCGTGGGTGGTGAGTGGTCGAGTCGGTAGAACCGACCTGGTCGGCGGGCTGTGGCGGGGTGCCGGACGCGGGCAAATGGCGCTCCTCGGATCGTGGTAGGGCGTTGAGTCAACCACGACCCGGCAGCGGGACCAAGTCGGCGACTCTCGGGAAGGGACGGATGCGCCGTGCGGCGCCCTGATGGGCCGCGCTTTGCCTTTCTAGCAACTAGATTTTTCTTCACAGATCGACCCGGAGCCGCGTCGTCTGTGAAGAATCTGTCGATATTGGGCCGGGATTCTGGCTGTTAACCGATGGTGGGGGAGGTCTGGGTGGTGAAGGTCTCCTTGCCCTGGTTGTCGGTGATGACGGCGGTGACGACGGCCTGCTTGTCGGTGGGGACGGTGGTGGTTGCCCGGGTTCCGGTGAGGATCTCCTCGGTGCCGTTGGCGTGCTGGACGTACCAGTCGATGCCGGCGATCGCGCCGTCGGTGTCGGTGGAGGCTGAGGCGTCCAGGGCCAGCTGGTCACCGTCGCGGGTGAGGGTGAAGGAATCGGTGGGGTGCGGAACTCCGCATGCTGGCTTACCTCTGCCTGCTTTACCCAGGATGCGGTGGAGCTGGGCCTTGGAGATCGGCTCGGTCAGACGAGCGCGATTGTCTGCCCCAAGGCCCAGCCATCCACAACCGCCTCGCCCAGCCCCAGACGGGCGTAGGCATCGTGTAAGGCCTCCCACAGGACTTGGACACGATCTGCACCGCCGGGCCCTTGCGAGTTTCGTGGATCAGTTACTGTACACTTTGAAAGGGCTCGTCCCAAATGTCTCGCTCCGTCGTTCTTACGTGAGTGTGATTGGAACGGAAGTGAGCGGTGGCTGTGCGATTTCCGCAAGCAAGCAGGCTTTCATGTCGAGGCGCTTGCGATGATCCGGGCGTGTAAAATTCGATGTCGAGTTCGCGGCACTTTCCGGGACCGGGGCCGGTGACGCTGAAATCGCGCTCGATCACCGCCGCATTAGCTGGTGTCGCCAGGCTGCTTGCCAGGATCACGCCAACGACGCCGGCTGTTAATGCCCCCTTGATTGATGTCTTCATTCTATGTCTCCCTTTTTAATGCTGAGGTGATGGTGGGCCGGTGTGCACCACAGTCCTTTGTGGTGCACACCGGCCGATGTTGAACTGTGACTACGCGGATTTCCTGAGCTGTTGTCGACAGTTGCGCGAGAACTGAGGGCTAGGGGATTCAGATACGGTACACTCGGTTACCGATGATCCGCCACTTAGTGTGGTTCGAATTGTAGTGCCGAACTGTTTTGCCAGTACCGCACTTAGTCATACGTTCGATCCTTGAGTGCTGTGCGGATCCCGGCGTGTAGAACTCAATAGTAATCTCATGGCACTTTCCCGGTCCGGGGCCCGTCACGTAGAAGGGGCCTTTGATAGCGGCGGACGCGGGAGAGGCCATTCCTCCTGCAAGGATGATGCCTGCGGCGCCTGCAGTGATTGCGCCCTTCAGGTACTTCTTCATGATCGCTCCTTGTTTCTGTGGTGATGACTAGTGATGTCGTCAGTTGGGTGAATAGCGCAGCCATTCGGAGAGTGTGTGTAACCATGCTATTCGTGCGGTTCGACATGCGCGATGTTGGGTGCTTTTTATTGCGTGATGTGATCCCCCTTTCCTGGAATGTTCTGTATTAGAAATAAGGTCGATGGGTGGCAGTGTGGTTGTTCGTCGTGAAAATCGTCAGCAGAACCCAATAAGCCAACATGCCCAATCAAGGCCAGATTTTGGATTAGTTGGATTTGGTAGGCGCCTGGATGGAAGGAAGAAAAACATTGAGACTCCCTTTTAGGTTGATGTGGTCGGTGTGACGAATCAATAGTGGCACCACTTTTCACGCCAGGGATCGGCCGATCGGTTGGGCCATGTGGATGATAGTCGTATTGATAAGATCTAAGACTCCCACCGCGTATATTGACAGTTTTTGCTTTTAGGTGTTTTCGGCATTCCACTGTTATGGAGTGGGGAGGTGAGTCCGTCTCTATGTGACGTTCTGGGCCGTCTCAGAGTGATGGCCGTGCAGATCGCGATCAGAGGAGAGATGTTGGAGCGGGAGCGATTGTGAATACGAGCGCGGTCAACAACACCGCCGGTGAGAGCGTTATCGAGAATGGTTATCGCTGCATTGTTCTGGGTCAGCCAGTCCTGGACCCTATTCCCCGCTGTCGATGATTCGTCGACTTCGGCCGGTTCGGCCGGTACTCGGTGATGTGAGTCGAGCCTGGTGCTCGGTCGCTGCGGAAGATGCTTGAAGGCGCCTTTGTCCATTTGGGGGCGGCAACAGGATCGACAGATCTGCCTGCGCTACGTCCCCGCGGATGGGACTGACGTGTGCTTGTACGACGTACACCCCTGCACCTCGTACGTCGCGGCCGAGCGCGAGGACGACCTTAAGAAAATGCGCTACTCCAAGGAGAGACAGGATGCCTCAGGTCATTGCTGGACTACTGGCCTTCCGCAACGGCTTCCCGCTTCAGACCGGGTGCAAGGGTGATCGTGCTGAGCCTGTCGTGATCATCCTCATCATCGAATCCTTACCAAAGCCCATACCATTCGGAAAGTCTGTAGCTATCGCTGACTCAGAACCGTTCACAATCCGATGTTTCTCACTCGTGACTTCCTGGCCGTGGCTGATTGGTTGTCTGCCCTTAGCTGTTGAATACTATGTATCGTTTATCGGAGGAATTTTAGGTGAGTCCGTGACGCAATGCTTTGACCACTGCGCCTACTCGATCGTGTACTCCAAGTTTAGCGATGAGTGTAGAAACGTGAGTTTTCACCGTTGCCTCACTGACGTTGAGCCGTCTGGCGATTTGCTTGTTAGATAAGGCGTCAATCATGAGTTTTAACACGTCTATTTCGCGGGGAGATAGGAGGCTAAGCTCAGGAGAGCTGGAGGCATCTGGTACCTTCGTCTCCTCAGTGGGCCTTGGTTTGGCTTCGTCCGCCGTTGATGGAGTTCTCGTGCGTAGCTGGTTTCCAGGGCCGGGGGATAGTACTAAATTTCCTCCGACCGCTTGACGAATTGCTCCGGCGATGGATTCGATCGAGTCTTCTTTGGCGATATAGCCGTTCACTCCAGCTGCCAGAGTGCGGTCGATTAGTTCTCTATCGATAAACGTCGTGAGTATCAGTATCGCGATGTTTGGCAGCTTTTTGTGAACGATAGTTGATAAGGTGATCCCATCCATTCGGGGCATTTGAATGTCAAGAAGAATGGCCTGGACAGATGAATTCTTGGGCGAGCCGAGAAGTTGGATCACTTCTTCCCCGTCGCTGGCCGTCCAGGCTACAGAAATGTCACTCTGTGCGTTGAGAAGCGTGGTGAGGACATGGCGAACAAGGGCGTCATCATCGACAATGCCGACATCAATCATGCGATGTACTCCGTGTCCTTAATCGAGGGGATAGGAATGATTGCGCTGACGAGCCATGTTCCGTCCTCGTTTGAGGTCGTGAGTGTGCCATCAAGTGCTGCTAGTCGTTCTTGCATACCCAATACGCCCATACCAGAAGAAGGTAGAGGTGAGGTTCGACTCTCGCGCACAGAGTTGGTGGAAAGCAGCCGGACATGCTGCTGGTTCTGAGAGATAAACGAGACTTGCGGGTTTTGTGGGATCGCCGTGTCGGATGATGTTTGCCGCCATCTCCCTGAGAACGCGAGACAAAATCGATATTTGACCTCGGTTGAGATTCACGTTGCCCGCTATATGACACTCTATCTGAAACCCTGCGTTGCGAAGATCTTGCGCCACGAGGCGCATGGATGCCTCGATGCTCTGACGTGGCTGCATGGATACCTCAAGCGTAGGAAGTGAAGAGTAGTTGGAACTTTTTCGTAGGGCGTAAAGAAGTATTCGCAGTTCATGGAGGGCGTCGGCTCCGGTTCCGGCAAGTGCAGAGAAGTCATTACGAGCTTCTTGAGGGTAAGATGGATTCTCGGCCGCGAGCCGGGCACGAAGCTACGGTTTGCGACATGGAGTAGGCAACGAGATCGTGCATCTCTTTAGCGATCTCATCCCGAACTTCATTTAGACGTTGCTCAGTAGCGCGAAATTTGTTTCTCCAATATTTTTCAGCCTGATAAACCGTGACGCCGATCGTGATTAATATTAGACCTGAGATGGCGTTAAAAAGAAAAGTCCTTATCTCTTGAGTCGGAGGCTTGGTGGAGGCGAGAGCGAGTGCGTATGCCGCCTCGTTGAATAGAAAAACTATGGCTAGTTTATTTATGGATAGAAAGCGACCGAGAAAAAAGTGAAATAGTAAATTGGTTATTATCATGTCGCTGGCGGACGCATGCGGTGCGATGAGCAAAACGAGCCAACATGCAGAGTATGCAATGCTCGCCGGATGGGGGAAGAAGGGGACAAGTGAGCATAAAAGGGGTGCCAGCATGACGAACGGAATGTCTGAGGGGAGCATAACGTCGCGCGCTATTGGTAGGGAGACGTTGATGAGAGCAAAAACTATGCTGATGATAATGTAGGGCGTCGGTACGGTTTGGGAGTTTTTTCTGACATGCTTTAAAAGCCTCAAAAGAGCGGGCTGGGTAGAACGGAACGCTGCTGTCACGGTGTCCGTCCCTCCTGACTCATGTCAAAAACAACCACACGATCGGATCCTGTTGGTATAGCGTACGACAGGGGCGGAAGGTCAGACAAATTTCGAGTATGGAGTGTCCCCCTCTGACATCAGCGGTGTGCGTCGCTACCCAATCGCGACTTCACATCATCTTCCTGCTGCCTCATCCGAATGGATGAGCGATCGTTCCTTGGGGCGGCCGGCCCTCATTCTTTGGTCGGTGCCGCTGGGCACTCGTGGCGGCTGAAGGAACGCTGTGCGGCAGGCACAGGTCGCGTTTGTAGGATGCCGGGCATGAGAAGAACAGTGAGGCAGCGCCCGGTCGACTCAGGGCGCGCCAACCCGGCGCAGACGGCTGCGGAGTCCTCGATGGCAGGCGGCTCGCCGCGCCGTCGACGTGCGGGGATCAGCGCCTTGGCGGTCCTCGTCGGCGGGTGCCTGAGCGCCTGCGGGACAGGAGTCGCCCCCGCAGCGGGCGGCTCGGCCACCGTCCCGGGCCCGATTCCCTCCGGCCTGGAGTCCTTCTACCGCCAGGCCGTCAACTGGTACCCCTGCGGCGCCGCCGACGGCATGGAGAAGACCTCCGAGAAGACCGCCCAGGCGAGTGCCTCCACGACGACCGCAGCCACGACGTCGGCGCAGACAACGGCCGCCCCGAGTTCCGACGGCGCGACCGAGACGTCCGACTCCTCCGAGGAGGAGACCGATAACGCCAGCTTCAGCTGTGCCGTCATCACTGTCCCCCTCGACTACGCCAATCCCAAAGGTGAGACCATCTCAATCGCCATGAAGAAGCGCGCCGCCACCGGCGGCCACTCGCAGGGCGCCCTGTTCATCAACCCCGGTGGCCCCGGCGACTCCGGGGTCTCCTTCGCCGAGCGGGCGGGCAACGCCTTCAGCCCCGATCTGCTCAGCGCCTACGACATCATCGGCTTCGACCCGCGCGGGGTCGGCTCCTCCACGGCCATCACCTGCTCCAGCGACGACGACTCATCCGGTAGCACCGCCGAGCCCTCCGCCTCCGGGGAGACCTCGGCGTTGCCGTCGGCCTCGAGTGCACCCTCCGCAGGTAGCACGGCTTCCGCAACGGCCTCCGCCGGGACCGCCTCGAGCGGCGACTCCTACGAGGAGTGGGCGGAGTCGACCCGGCAGTCCTTCCAGGAGCTGACCGAGCAGTGTGCCTCCAATACCGAGCCCGCCGCCCTGCTCGACCACGTCGATACCGTCTCCGCGGCCCGGGACCTCGACATCCTGCGGGCGCTGGCCGGTCAGGAGAAGCTGAACTACCTGGGCTTCTCCTACGGCACCTACCTCGCCTCCGTCTACGCCGATAACTTCCCCGCCAACACCGGGGCGCATGGTGCTCGACGGCGCCATCGACCCCTCCCTGTCCCTCGCCGAGCAGGGGCTGGGGCAGGCCAAGGGCTTCGAGCAGGCGCTGCGCACCTACGTCGACTACTGCCAGGCCTCCAGCGGCTGCCCGCTGAGCGGCGGCACCGACGCCGGAGTCCAGCAGGTCCGTGACCTCATCACCTCCGCCAACAGCACGCCCCTGTCGACCAGTGATCCCGAACCGCACCGTGACCGGCTCGGACATCGTCACTGCCCTGAGCGAGTACCTCTACACCACCGAGCAGAACTGGGAGCCCCTGACCAAGGCCCTCGACCAGGCCATCAACCACCGCGACGGCTCAGCCTTCGCGGCCACCGAGGAGCAGGACGCCGCCTCGAAGGACGACAGCGGTGGTGCCTTCCAGGCCGTCACCTGTCTGGACTACCCGGTGGAGGGCGACAAGACGACCTGGGCCGCGCAGTACGAGGAGGCCAAGCGTGTGGCCCCTGATCTTCGGGAACACCTCGGTCGGCATGGACCTGGTGTGCAGCGTCTGGGGACACAACGGGACTCGGAAGCCCACGCAGATCCACGCTCACGGCGCCGCGCCGATCCTCGTGGTGGGAACCACCGGGGACCCGGCCACCCCGTACGCCTGGTCGAAGTCCCTCGCTGAGCAGCTCGACTCCGGCCAGCTGCTGACCTGGGAGGGCAACGGACACACCGCCTACGGCGGCGACGCCTCCTGCGTCAACGACGCCGTCGACACCTACCTGATCTCCGGCACCATGCCCAGGGAGGGCCTGACCTGCCGCGGCAGCGAGTAACCGTCGCATGAGCGGGCGGGGCCGGGTTCGCTCGGCCCGCCCGCGGTCGTAGTTGAGGGCGTACATCCCCTACGAACGTGCGGACAGTCAGCCGGCGGCGGGGGAGACCTGACTGGAGAAGGTCTCCTTGCCCTGGTTGTCGGTGATGACGGCGGTGACGACGGCCTGCTTGTCCGTGGGGACCGTGGTGGTTGCCCGGGCACCGGTGAGGATCTCTTCGGTGCTGTTGGCATGCTGGACGTACCAGTCGATGCTCGCGATCGTGCCGTCGGTGTCGGTGGAGGCCGAGGCGTCCAGGGCCAGCTGGTCACCGTCGCGGGTGAGGGTGAAGGAACCGGTGGGGCGCGTGTTGTTCACCTGTGCCTCTGCTGCGGCGGGCTGCTCCTGCGCTGCCTCCTGCTCCTGGGTGTTCAAGGCGCCCATGATCGAGGAGGCCATGGCCTTGTGGCCGTCGGCGTTGGGGTGGAACCGTCCGTCCTCGATCAGGCCGTCGAACCAGGAGGACTGCTGGCCGCACAGCTCGTGTCCGGCGAAGGAGCCGGACGGGTCGGCGAACCGCTGGCCGTGGCGCTGGGCGGCGGCCCTGAGAGCGGTGTTGAGCTCGTTGGTCTTGGCGTTGATCCAGCGCTGATCCACCTTGGTGACACCCTCGCAGCGCCCCGGAACCGGGAGGATCTGTCCGGCTCCCTGCGAGGTGAACATGTGCGGGTATCCGACGGCGACGACGGTCGCGCCCGGTGCGCGAGAGGCGATGTCCGCCATGAGCGTGTCATAGCTGGTGATGCCCGCGCGCGTGGTCTTGCCTGTCAGGGCGTCGATGGCGCCGTCGACCTGCTCGGAGACCTCTTTGTTGCCGGAACAGGTGGAGAAGGGGGCGGCGGTGACGCACTTGGAGAAGATGGTGGAGAAGCCGGCGTCGTTACCGCCGATGGAGAAGGTGACCAGACTCGTGGAGGCGTTCAGACGGTCGAGTTGGGCGGGCTCGTTCCAGGAGGTCCCTGGGCTGGTAGAAGTCGGAGGTGCGGGCTCCTGCGCAGGCGCCGAAGTCGAGTGCCTTGCCGGTCTGGCCGGCCACCTGGTGGGCGTAGGCGCCCGCGGCTCGTTTGCACCCGTTGCCGTCCTTGACATCAGTGCCACTGGCGTAGGGCGGTGCCCCGACGCCGGAGGCGTAGGGAGTCGCCCAGGGCCACGTAGCCGCTCCTCTGAGGGGCGGAGTGGGCCGGTGCCCCGCCGCCGATGGTCCAGGCCAGAACTGCGACAGAGGCCAGCGTGCCCAGACGGAAGAGGGGACGGCGACGCCTTCGAGTCGACTGTGCTGCTGCCCGCAGCGTCGTTGGGGAAGTGGAGGAGGAATGAGTGTGGTTGAGCATGCAACATCCTTAGGTTTCGGCTAGCACACTCAAGAATTCTATCGACACAAATAATATGTGGGTGCTTCGCCTGCCTAAGACGTTTGTTGGTGAGGCGCGGTGGGGGAGCGGGTACGGCACGGGAGGTCGTCTGTGTTGCACGAGGCTGAGGTCCTCGTGCAACACGGGTGGGAAGCCCGGTTCCGGGCGCCTTTAGCCGCCGGACCTACAGGTCCCCGACCTTCTGGAGGCGCTGGAGGCTGAGCCAGCCCACTGGGATCGGGATCCAGAAGGTCACCAGTCGGTAGACGATCGCCGTGGACAGCGCCACCCCGTAGGGGACGCCGGCGGCGACGAGCCCCGCGGTCAGGGCGAGCTCGACCGGCCCGATACCACCGGGGGAGGGCACGATCGAGCCCACCGTGTTGGAGGCCAGGTAGGTGATGGCCAGGACCGCGAAGGGCACCGTGTAGCCGAAGGCCCACAGGCTCGCGCTGAAGGACAGGATGTAGGACAGGGTCAGCATGAGCGCGCCGCCCACGCCCAGCACCAGGCGCACAGGGTTGGACATGACCCACACGAGCCGCGGCCACACCTGGCGGTAGGTGGGTTCGATCTTGGCCCACGCCCAGGTGCGCGCCTTGGGAATGGTCAGGACAACCGCCGCCACCACGACGATGGCGCCCGCGGCGACCAGGACCCAGCCCGAGGGCAGGGTCAGTCCCGTGGACTGGCCGGTCATGGCCGCCAGCACCACGAGCAGCACCACGGTGACGACGAACTGGACCACCTGGACCAGGGCCACTGTGGCCACGCCGACCGCAGTGGGCACCCCCTTGCGGTTGAGGAAGCGCAGGTTGATGGCCGCCCCGCCCACACCGGCCGGGGCCACGATAGAGACGACGGCGCTGGCCAGGTGCACCTCGGTGGAGCGCCACAGGGAGAGCCGCTCGGGGCTGAAGGCCACCAGCGTCAGCCCGGCGCCCACGTAGGTCGCCACGGAGAAGACCAGGGCCGCCAGCATCCACCAGATATTGGCCTGCGAGACGGCGGCGGAGACCCTGCTGGAAGTCCATCCCGGCCATCAATGTCCACACCGCGACCAGCCCGACCACCACCATGAGAACAACGCGCGTGGAGAAGCGGTTGAGGCGGGCCGGCTCGGCGTCGGCCGTGGGGGTGAGCGCCACGAGGGCGTCACGTAGATCCTGGAGCACCTGCCGGCTGGCACCGCGCCGTCCCATGACCTCGCGGGTCTGGCGCGGCAGCACCACCCGCTGGAGCATGGGGGCGATCGAGGCCAGCTGCACGATGGTCAGTGAGCGGGAGGCGGCGTCGATGGCCCGCTCGGCACCGACCGCCAGCGCCGTCAGCGCCAGCGCCTGAGCCAGGTCCACGCGGCGGGAGAGCTCGGAGGAGATCGTCTCGCCCGAGGCCCAGTCCAGGAGCCAGAGCCTCCCGGTCGTATCGACGACGACGCTCGAGGCGTCGATAGCTCCCGTGCGCCAGCCCCGCGGCGTGAGCGCGCTGGAGCTGGCTCCACGGCTGGTCCAGGATGTCGTCGTCGACCTCGGCCCCCAGGTCGCTGATGGACCGGGCGCCGACGACGTGGTCGGTCACGAGCAGCACGGACTCGGCGGCCTCGGCCATGCCCAGCAGGCCGGGGTGCGCACCTGGGCGCGGCGAGCTCCATCGTCGCGAGGGCGGCGTGCTCGGCGGCCGGGCGCAGGGACAGGTCACGGGTGGGGGACAGGCCCCTGACGCGGATCTGGTCCCAGATGTTGGAGAGGAACCCGGCCACCCGCCGATCGGCGTCGAGGAGGGTGACGTTGCGGCGCTCGCCGGCCGAGTCCCACGGCGTACATCCGGTGGACCGAGGCCCGCTCCTGGGACAGGGCGTCGCTGGAGGCCTCGGCCAGGACCGCGGCCAGGTCGACGTCGGAGGCCGGCCTGATCGTGTTCGCGTCCGCCGACGTCTCCAGGCCCGGCCCCCGCCGTGTCCGACGGCGTGGGGTCGAGGGGAGGGCGGACGCCCTGCTCGACGATCCGGCGGTCGCGTCGGTGACCCGTTCGTCGGCTGGGGTGGAGACGTCCCTGCGGGGTGCTCGAGGCTCGCCGGCTCCTGCGGGGCCGGGTTCAGCGGGTTCTCGCGCACCTGCTCACGGACCTGCTCGGTGTAGCCCAGGGGGGCGTCGGTGGTGACGACCCAGGCGCGCGCCTCGGGGGCGCGGTCCATGCGGACCACGCGCACGGCGTCGATCCCGGCCCGACGCAGGGCGCGCACGAGCGTGACGCCGTGGGCGCGGCGGTCCTCCACCCGAAGACGTAACGGACCAGCAGGCCGACGACGCGGCCCAGCAGCAGGGACAGCACCGCCCCCGGCAGGGTCAGGGCGCCGCGCAGGACGGCCATGCCGAGGACCACCCACAGGGCCGCCCAGCCCGAGCGCATCACGGTGGAGCTGTTGCGGTCACCGGCACCCGTGAGCAGGCCCGCCATGGAGGCGAAGACCGTGGAGACGCCCAGCTGGGCGGTGCCCGAGGCGGTGACCGTCAGCCCCATGACCAGGGCGGTGGGGCCCCAGGCCACGAGGCCGGTCATCGCGGCGATGGCGACCGAGTAGCCGGCGATCCCCGACAGGACGGCCTGGCCGCAGGAGCGCCAGGAGCGGCGCAGGACCCGGTCCAGCAGGACGGCCAGCGGCACGATGAAGGTGGCCAGGCCCTCAATGGTCTGCAGGGGGAAGACGAGGATGCGGCGCAGCACCACCGCCAGGGCGTTCTGGACGTCCTGGGTGACGCCGGTGGTGGTCCTCGGGCGTAGATCGCCAGAACGAGGACGGCGAAGATGCCCAGGAGCGTCAGGGTCAGGTCGAGCAGGTCCTCGGTGCGGCGCAGGCGGTGCGCGGTGGTGTCCACCAGCAGCGTCGTCGAGCGGGGGTGGCGGGGCTGGAGACCGCGGCGGGCTCGGCTATCGGGGCGACCCCGATGACGGGGATGCCGACGGGGAGGTGGAGGCCGACTCGGCTGATGGTGCCGAGGTTGCCGAGGTGGCTGACGGGTTGGATGCCGCAGATGCCTGCTGGGCGACGGCGCTGGGCGGCTCGGTGAGCGTCGAGGCGTGGTCGAGGTCGCCGGCCGGCGGGGGCGAGCCTGGTGCGGCATCTGTCATGGCGGCGATTCTAGGGGCGAGCTCTGCACACCCTCCCTACGTCGGAAGGAACCGCTCGGCAACGGCTGACTCATTCAAAGTAGTTTGCAACGCAAACTAGAAGCCGCTATCCTGGAACTGGTTTGAAACGCAAAACCACTGTTCACGAGGAGGTCCACCATGAGTGCTGCCACTGAGCACCAGAAGGTTCCGGCGGGGCCCGACGAGGCCCTCGCTGTCATCGACGCCCAGCGGAGCGCCTTTTCTCAAGCGGCACGGGATCAAGGCGACCCTGCTCCTGACCGCCTGGGGGCTGGCCTGGCTGGTCGGCTACGCCGCCCCTGGCCCTCTACCGCAGGCCGGACTACGACCATGCCGCTGGCGCCGTACCCTGTTCTTCTGCGGCTGCCTCGCGGCGGCCCCTGCTGTTCACCTTCGCCTACGTCGTCCCCAAGACACGCGGTATCCGCGGTCGGAGCAGTCGCGAAGGCACCTACTACGGTCTCGCCTGGCCTCGGGATGCCGCTGGGCGCCATCATCCTGAGCCGAGTGAATGCCTTCCTGGCCACCCTCAACACGAGTCAGGCCAATGAGGTCTCCAGCGTCGTGTCCAACGCCGTGCCCCTGCCCTCGTCGTCGGCGTCATCTTCCCTTATGAGTGCAGCACTGTGGAACGAGACGGTCATGGGGGTCCTGGGCGGCTGGATCCTCCTGGTCACCCTGGTGGTCACGATTGTCGGGATGCCCTGGGCCTGGTGGATCATGTCCGTGGCCGGTGGGGGCGGCATGCTGGTGGCCGCCGTCGTCGGTGCCGCCACAGGATCGAAGTGAGGTGTGTGACATGACCGGAGTGGTGCGGGCGCAACGGTCCGGAGGGGCGGAGGACTCCGGCGGGGCGGCGGAGTCGCTCGGTGCCGGTGCTGGCGCCTCCGCTGCCTCCACGGTCTCCGCCGTCGATATCGACCCTGTCATTCACGCCCAGGCCCGCCTGCGGATCATGGCGACCCTGGCCGCCGTGCCCGTCGGCGACGAGCTGCACTTCCCCCGGCTGCGCGAGCTGCTGGACATGACGGCCGGCAACCTGTCCACTCACCTGTCCAAGCTGGAGGGGGCGGGCTACGTTCAGCAGAACAAGACCTACTCCGGGCGCAGTCCCGCCACGTACCTGGCGCTGACTCCTGAGGGGCGGTTGGCCTCGAGCGGTACGTACGCAATCTGCGTGCCCTGCTCGACGCCTGAGGTCCTCGGGGGCCGGTCTCGACAAAGGGGTTTTATTAACCGGTCGGTTAGCGTATGGTGAATCAAGTCTCATAGGGTGGATGCTGATGGGTGCCGCCGTGAGGCCCTGTCGCAAAGGTCGGCCGGTGTCCGTCGGCCGACCGGACTCCGGGGCGGGCTGCCCGCCCCGCCATTCCCGTCACCGTCGACCACCCAAGGACACACCATGCCTCTCAGTGCACAGACCACGCCCACCGACTCGCCATCCCGTCTCCAGCCCAGCCGCGTCTGCGCCCATCGGCTCAGCCGACGGACCCCTGCTCAAGGGGTGGCGGGCTGCCGCCGCCTCCTTCATCGGGGGCGGCGCCGTCGTCGCCGGATCGGCCCCGGCGCAGGCCGCCCTCACCGTGGCCGAGCACGAGGACCACGGCCGCATGCAGTACTACAAGCTGGCCACGTCGTCGGTCGGCTTGCTGCCGCGCGTCAATGTGCTGCTGCCCGACGGCTACGACACCTCGCGCCGCTACCCGGTGCTCTTGCTGCTGCACGGCGGCGGCGAGAACTACTCGACCTTCGACACGAAGTACGACATCCGCAACCACACCGCGGGGCGCGACCTCATCGTCGTCATGCCCGACGGCGGGGCGGCCGGCTGGTACTCCGACCCCGAGTCCTCCAACGTGGGGCCGCGCAACTGGGAGACCTTCCACATCAAGGAGCTCATCCCCTGGGTCGATGCCACCTTCGCCACCACTGCGCAGGCCTCCGGCCGCGCGGTCTCCGGCTTCTCGATGGGCGGCTTCGGGGCCTTGAAGTACGCCGCGAAGTACCCCGAGCTCTTCGGGTCGGTCTCCAGCCACTCGGGGCCGGCCGACCTGCGCATCCAGGACGGCGCCGTGGTCCACTGGGCGAACTTCACCGCCGGTGCCACCGACCTCAAGGGCGGCACCATCTACGGGATTCCGTGGGACCAGGCGCGGGTGAGCGCCGACAACCCGGTCGAGCACGTGGAGAGCTACCGCGGCAAGCGCGTCTTCCTGGTCTCCGGCACCGAGAGTGATCGGTACGAGAGTGTCGTCCTGCCCAGTCAGCAGAGCTTCGGGAAGGCGCTCGCCGGCGCCGGGATCGGCTACGAGCACTACGAGGACACCGGTGCCCACATCGTGCGCTGGGGCCGCATGCAGCAGGACATCGACTCCCTGCTCAACCACTTCGCCAAAGCCGGGTGAGAGCCGGGCGGCTGCCCTGGCCGATCTGCTAGCGCACGCCGCCGGTTCGGCGGGCGACGAGGACCAGCAGACCCCACATGACAGCGCCTACGCCGACGGTGGAGAGCAGGAGAGGAAGCGTGCTCGTCGCGTCCAGTTCCCCGGGCTGTCATGGCTGTCGATCCCAGAGACAGCGTCATGCTGACAAGCCCTTGGGGAGTGGCGTAGGCCAGAGGGCTCTGTGCCGCTCCCAGGCCGAATCCGATGATGCAGCCGACGAATCCCAGTGCCACCGGCGCGGCGAAGGACCGCATGAGCATGCTCAGCAGTGACTGCAGGGTGATGAGCGGATGATGCTGACCACTGCCAGAAGATTGAGGCGATGATGGTGCCGGGCATTGCAAGACCGAGACCCATCACGAATGCTCCTGAGATCCAGGCCAGCACAATGAACGCCACCTGCATGGTCAGCACCGGAAGCAGAATGACCAGGGTCTTGGCGAGGACGACGGGATACCGGGGAGTGCGGGAGGTCCGCATGGCGTTCCAGCTCGTGCCCCGGTGCTCCATCCGCCAGGCGGCGGAGGCCAGCAGGGCCACACCCAGCGAGCAGAAGAACATCGAGTAGAACAAGGATATCTGGGACGTCAGAACTCCCCATTCCGCGGAGAAGACCGCCTGATTTCGGTAGAAGTTGAAGGTGCCTGTGATAACTGCGAGCAGCGGCAGCAGGACGGCCACCACCCACACCGAGGAGCGCTTGAGCTTGATGATCTCGGAGGCCAGCAGGGACGGGAAGCCAGCGTTTCCCGCGCGGTGGGTCGTGACGGGAATGAGTGCAGAAGTGCTCACGGGGACTACCTCTCGATCCTGTTGAGCCGGTGGGTGACAACGGTGAATATGAGGGCCGTCAGGATGAGGAATCCGGCGATCCACCCCGCCGGGACGTCAATGTAGGTGACGTCCGGCTGAGAGTGCGCGGTGGCGCTCATGGCGGCGGGAGTGATGAGGGCGTAGTACCCCCAGGGGGTCCATTGGACTATCTCAGGTGGTACGAGCAGGGTGAAGATTCCGATGAAGCCGCTGAGTAGCCCGGTGCTCATGACGATCATCTGGTTCTCCACCACGGCTGCGAGCCACAGGAAGTAGGTGCACATGGCTAGGTCCACGCAGATGAGGAGGGCCGTGTACGTGACCCAGGGGCCGACATCGAGCGCCACCGACAGTCCTCTGAAACGGGCGAGCATGATGATGCCCAGACTCTGAACCGTCACAGCTGGGACGATGAGGAGTGACAGCGCCGCGAGCTTGGCCCGGCACAGGGTCCCCGGTGTCAGGCCGGTGGCGGCGGCCAGGTTCCAGCTGGAGCCGGTGTGCTCGATATCCGTCTGCCGACTGGCGAGCACTGAGACGAGGATCGGCCCGACCATCGCGTTGAAAAAGCCTGTTGTCAGTAGCAGCCTTGCCCACGGCATCGCATGCGGGTCATGGGAGAGCTCCGTGAATGACGTGCCGAACAGGTTCATGCTGCACAAAGCCACCGATGCGCCGACGATCAGCATCGTGATCTGAGGGGCGCGCAGCCGACGCATCTTGAGGATCTCGACACCCACGGCCGTCAAGAAGCCAGGTGCGGATGACTGCCGGGAACCCGTCGATCCATGATCCGACGTCGGAGCAGCAACGATGGGGGGCGGAGGAGAGTGCGGCGCTGGTCGTCACAGCACACCTCCCCCGGCCAGTGAGGTCCATGAAGACGTCCTCGAGGCTCTGGGCCTCGCGCCGCACCTCGTGCAGTTCGACGCCGGCAGTCACCATCCGGTTGATGAGCTCGGCGACCGTCTCCTTCGACATCCCCGGGATGCGCACGCCCCTGTGGCGTCAGCGTCGGGCCTGTGGCAGAACCGGTGACGGGAACGGTGGTCGGGTTGGGCGAGGGCGGACGCGTCGGGGGCACCGGCCGCCGTCGACGCCGCGAGTGCTTGCGTCGGCACCAGCCCTGCCAGGACCTGAGGGTTCAGGACGGCCTGCGGCGTCGGGGTGACGACGAGCACGTCCGGCACCGAGCGTTCCATGAGCTCGGCGCGCGTGCCCTGGAAGACGAGGCGGCCGGCCGACAGGATGCCGAGCGTGGACGCCATGCGGTCGATCTCGTCGAGCAGGTGGCTGGAGACCATGACGGTGACGCCCTCACCGGAGAGCTCGACCAGCAGCCGGCGCACCTCCTCGATACCGGCCGGGTCCAGGCCGTTGGTGGGCTCATCGAGGATGAGTAGCTCGGGCTGGCGGGCCAGCGCCAGCGCGATGCCGAGGCGCTGCTTCATGCCCAGTGAGTAGGTGCGCACCAGGCGGTCCTTGTGCTCGGTCAGACGTACGAGCGCCAGGGCGCGGCTGACCTGCTGGTCGCTCAGTCCCTGCATCTTCGCCGCGATCCGCATGTTCTCCGCGCCCGTGAGATGGCCGTAGCCGGGTGGGTTCTCGATCATGGAGCCGGTGCGTGACATGATCTCGGCGCGTGTGGCGGGGCTGAAGGGCCGCCCGAGCACGCTGATCCGCCCGCGCGTGGGCGCCAGGAGTCCCAGCAGCATCTTCATCGTGGTCGACTTGCCCGAGCCGTTGGGCCCCAGGAAGCCGTAGACGCTCCCGCGCGGCACCACGAGGTTGAGTCCCTCAACGACAGTGCGCTTGTCGAAGGTCTTGGTGAGGTCGTGGGTGAGGACGACGGCGTCGGAGGCCGCTCGCCCGGGGCCCGGTCCGCCGGCCTGCGGGAGGGGAACCGGAGGGGCGGTCCGGACTGACTGGGGCAGCGCTGAAGGCGCTGGTGGGATGCGATGCGAAGTCGTCATGGGAACAAGGCTGCTCGTACCGGGTCGGGCGATCATCAGCCCGTGGTCTGCTTCTGGAACCGGTGACATGGCGAGGCTCATACCCGGGTATGAAATCTCGGCGGCGCCCTCTGGGGCTCGCGATCGCGACGGTACGGTTCAGGCATGAGAAAACGGCTGGGTCGCGATGCGGCGCGGGCGGACTCGGCGGCACCAGCGCCGACGTCGGCCGGGCGTGTGCCCCCGGCGGGTCCGATCTCGGCCGCCTGGCGCGACCTGCGCTCGGCCCCGTGGACGACGGCGTCCGACGCCATCATCGCGCTGGCCTTCTTCTCCCTGTTGTGCATCGGCCGGCCCGACTCGGCTCCATGGCTCATCGAGGGGCGGGGCCGGTGTTCCACTCCCTGCTGGTGGGGCTTGCGCCCTGGCACTGGTCGTCCGGCGCCACTCCCCGCCGCTTTTTCGTCCTGGTGGCTGGCATCTGCCTGAGCGCGCACCTGGTGCTGTTCACGGAGTTCTCCGTCTTCTTCGTCGTGACCGGCTTGATCGCGGTGGAGACGACGCAGTCCCGCCTGGAGGCGCCATGGCGATGGGTGGCGCTCGTCCTCGAGCTCGTGGGCGTGGGCCTGGCGACAACGCGCGTGTACCACCCTCATCGGTGGCTGACATCCACGCGGGTGAGGCGCGGATGGTCGTCGTCGTCAATATCTGGCTGGTGACGATGGTGACGGCCTTCGTCGGCGCTGCGCGGCGCCGCAGCCGCGACCGCTACAACCGGGCCCTCGAGCGGGCCTCGGTGCTCGAGGCTCAGCAGGCCGCCGAGCGGCGCCTCGCGGTCATTGAGACCCAGCAGCGCATCGCCCGCGACGTCCATGACCCTGCTCGGCCACAGTCTCGCCGTCATCGCCATGCAGGCCGAGGGCGCCCGCGCCATCTTGGCTACCGATCCGGCAGCCGCCGACGAGGCCCTGGCTGTCATCGGAGAGACCTCCCGCCGCTCCGTCGATGAGGTGCATGCCCTGGTCGACATGTTGCGTTCCGACGCCGGTGCCGTCGATGTCGATGCGGCCACCGTGCCCGGTTCCGGCTCCGTTGCTGGTAGGAGCTTTTGACGCCGGTGCTGCCGGCCGTCTCACCGGTGGTACCGGCGGTGGGGCTGCCGGCACTGTTGACGCCGGAGCCGAGGATGGCACGGAACCGGAGAGGCGACGTCGGGCCAGCGCCTGGAACTTCTGCGCGAACCGGTGCGTCAGGCGCAGCGGGCAGGGACTGCCCGTCACCCTGGAGGCCGACCCGACTGGCTGGGATCCCTCGACGGTAGGCGCAGGTCCTTCACCGGGTGGTCCAGGAGTCGCTGACCAACGTGCTGCGCCACGCCCCGGTGCGGTCACGAGAGTCTCGCTGCGCACCGGGGCGGGGCTCGTCATCCTCGTCGTCGAGAACGCCCAGGTCCCGAAGTCGCTGGTAGGATATGCGGACCCTGCGCCGAGGACTGACGACCGTTTGTATCGCCAGAACACCGGGGAGCAGACGGACGCCATGCCGGCGGAGGCGCCGTACGAGTCGGTCGCGATGCCTCGCCTTGCGGTGAGCGTCTCCGAAGGCACGAGGCACTGCGGCTTCGGTCTCATCGGCATGCGCGACCGGGTCGCCCAGCTCGGAGGCACCTTCACCGCCGGTCCCACGGCTGAGGGTGGATGGAGGGTGACGACAGAGCTCCCCTGTGCTCCACAATGAGAGCCGATTCCGCTCGTATGGCGAACCTCGCAGGGTGTCGTCGCCACTTCACCAGGACAAAACCGCACCAGCCGAACCCGAAAGGCGGATACTTCCGGTGAGTTGCCGTCAAGAAGGGGAGGTGCCTGTGATCCGCCTGGGTCTGGCCGATGATGAGCCGCTGTTCACCATGGGGCTGGCCATGCTGCTGGGGGCGCAGCCGGATATGGAGGTCGTCTGGCGCGCCGTCGACGGCAACGACGCCCTCAGGCGCAACGCCGCCGACCCCGTCGACGTGCTCCTCCTCGATATCCAGATGCCCGGGCTGGACGGACTCGCTGCGACTCGAGAGCTCATGGCCCGCGGCACCACCGGACGGGTCGTCATCCTGACCACCTTCGACACCGACGGCTACGTCATGGGTGCCATCGAGGCCGGTGCGACCGGCTTCCTGCTCAAGAACACCCCGCCCCAGGACCTCATCGCAGCGATCCACACCGTCCACGACGGCGACTCCGTCATCTCCCCGGGGCCCACTCGCCGGCTGCTCACCGCCGTGCGCACCGGCCAGGTCAGCGGCGTTCTTCCCGGGGGCGGTGCTGGGCGCCACGCCTCCGAGGACTCGGTCGAGGCGGTCCGGGCCGCCGAGGCCTCCCAGCAGGTCGCAGCCCTCACCCAGCGCGAGCGCGAGATCCTGGCGCTCATCGCCCTGGGGCTCACCAATCAGGAGATCTGCGACCGGGAGTGGCTGTCCATGCCCACGGTCAAGACCCACGTGAGCCACCTGCTGTCCAAGACCGGCTGCCGCGACCGGGTCCAGCTCGTGCTGCTGGCCCTGCGCGGCGGCGTCGTCGACCTCGACGACGTCCTGGGCCGGGCCTGAAGGCGAGCAGTCAGGCCGCTTGCCGCTGCACCAGGACGGCCACGGTGCGCGCGGGAACCGAGATCGTCCCGCTGGCGCGGTCGAAGCCGGTGCAGCGCACCACCTCATCGGCCCCCTCGGCCTGGATGGGGGAGAGGCGGAAGTTCCGGCCCGCCAGCTCGGGCAGCGGCTGAGTGAGCGTCTGCCCCGAGGCGTTGAAGACAGCCAGGACGGCGTCGAGCTCGGGATCCACGTCGCTCCCACCCCGGGTGTCGTCGACGAGCATGACGATCACCCCCGCCGGCGCCCCGAAGCCCGCCCCGGGAAGCTCAGCTTGTCCTGGATGAGACGGGCGGACCCCAGGCTGAACAGTGGCGTCGAGGCGCGCAGCCGCAGCAGGTCCAGGGCCTGGGGAACGGGCCGCCGCGATCTCCTCGGGCGAGGGCCGCAGCCAGTCGTCCTGCAGCAGCGGCCCCTGGATGCCCCAGGAGCCCCTCGTTGCGGCTGGCCGGCGGCAGGCTCCCGCCCGAAACCGTTGGACTGCCCCGTGAAGTCGATGGCGTTGAACCAGTCCCCGGAGTTGTAGGAGTCCCGGTCCAGGGACTTGCTGCGCAGCAGCTCAGTGCCCGCGCTCCAGAAGGCCGGCGACTGCGCCAGCGCCACCGTGGCCAGGCACACCGTGTTCATCCGCACCCGCTCGGCCACCGGCATGCCCTGAGGCAGCTTGTAGGCCAGCAGGTCGTAGAGCGTCTCGTTGTCGTGGGCGTCGACGTAGTTGACGTTCTCCTGGGGGTGGGAGGCGAAGGCCGCCGGCGCCCGTTGTGGATGAGGTCGATCCCGCGGCGCACCGACCCGTCCGAGATCGTCATGACGTAGTCCTTGAGATTGCCCGCCAGCCCTAAGCGCACCAGGTCCGTGCGGTGCGCCAGGTCCGCCGACTGCTCGTTCCAGCTGCGGTGGTCCAGGCCGCTGGGCTGAGTGAGCAGACCGGTGCCGAAGCCTTGGAAGACGCGGTGGTCGGAGTCGAAGGCGCCCCCGCCGTGGACCGCGTCGCGCAGGCGGTCGTTGAAGGCGCCGATCCCGGTGCCGTCGAGCTGACCCTGGGTGGCCTGCACGAACAGGGCATTGCCCGCGACCTCCCCGAAGTTCCAGCCCTCCCCGTACAGGTAGATGGAGCGGCCGTCGACGCCGTCTGCCTCCAGCGTCAGCTCGTCCAGGGCCGCCCGCACACGCTCCATGACGGCGCGCGGGTGGTGGCCCATGAGGTCGAAGCGGAAGCCGTCGACCCGGTACCAGCGTGCCCAGCGCACCACCGAGTCGACCATGAGGCGCGCGCACAAGGCGTTCTCCGTGGCCGTGTTGGCGCAGCAGGTCGAGCTCGTCACCCGCCCGACGGCATCGAGCCGGTGGTAGTAGCCCGGCACCACCCGGTCCAGGACGCTGCGCGGGTCCTGCCCGCAGGCCGCCGTGTGGTTGTAGACCTGGTCGAGGACCACCTGGAGGCCCAGGCCGTGCAGGGCCCCCACCATCTCGCGGAACTCGACGACGCGCGCCCCGCCGTCCTGGTGGCCCTCGGTCGCGTAGGGAGCCCTCCGGGGGCGCCCCAGTGGAGCGGATCGTAGCCCCAGTTGTAGGCGTCGTCGTCGGCCACCTCCGCGACGGCCGCCTGCTGGTCGGTCGAGGCCGGGTGCGCGCCGGCGGGGATGTTCGGGGAGCGCTGTGAGCCGCGGTGCTCGGGGATGGTGGCGATGTCGAAGGTGGGTAGCAGGTGGATCGTGTTCATGCCGGCCCGGGCCAGCTCGGCCAGGGTGGCGCACGCCCGCGGAGTCGGCCACCGTGAAGGCCCGGTAGGTGCCGCGCAGCTCGGGCGGGACGGTCTCGTCGGCGGCGGAGAAGTCCCGCAGGTGGAGCTCGTAGATGCAGCGGGCCGAGTCGTTGCGGACCGCCGGCGCGGGTGGCGGCCCACCGCTCGGGGCCAGACGCGGGTCGGCCAGGTCGATGGCGACCGAGCGGGTCGAGTCCGTGGTCAGCGCCGTCGAGTAGGGGTCGGTGACGATGTTGGTCTCCACGCGCCGAGTGGAGGGCACGTAGACCCGCACCTCCCACAGGTACTGGCAGCCGGCGGTGATGGGGCACCGGGCCGGCTCGTCCCGGCCTCGTGGCCGCGCTCGCGGCGGCGTCGGCCAGGGGAGTCAGGACGGTTGGCGACGATCCAGCGGCCGTCACCCGAGCGGACCGCCGGAGTGCGTCTCGGCGGGGCCGGGGAACCTCGGGCACCGGAGCCCAACGGGTCGCCGGTCTCCCAGGTCAGGAGGGTGACGGCCTGAGCGGTGGGTGCCCACAGGGCGAAGGAGGGGCAGCCGTCCGCGAAGGTGACGCCCAGCTCGGCGCGGGTGGCGGTCTCGGCGTAGAGGTGATCCAGGAGGATGGCGGTCTGCACCCCGGTGAAGGCGTCGAGGTGGGCGCCGCTGACGTCGGCGGTCTCGGAGGGGTCCGAGACCCCGACGTACTGGGCGATCGCGACCTGGCCGGTCAGGGCGGAGGTGACGGCGTCGTCGTCGAGCAGGGGCGTGCCGGCGGCGTCGGTCGCACTCAGGGCGATGTAGCCCTCCAGGTGGGGGTGCGCGGCCAGGACGTCGCCGGGCAGGTTCCCGACGATGCGCAGGGGCGTGACCGTCGGGGCGGGCATGCCGTCCGCGCCCAGGATCTGGCCGTGGATGGCCGCGGCGCCGCCGTCGGGCGCCGTGATGAGACGCAGGGCGAGGCCGGAGTCCGGGAGGGGGTCACCGGCGTCGGAGACGACGACCTCGCGGTCCATCCCCCTGGGCAGCAACGACAGCGGCCACGCCAAGGTGGTGGGCGTGACCCAGTAGGCGCGCTGCTCCCTCGCTGCCGGCCACGGGTGGGAGGGCCGCGGTGGTGTCGAGTGTGCAGGTGAGCGTGTAGGTGAAGGTCATGGTGGTGTCCTCCCGAGTGGAGGCGCCGTGGTGGGACGCCGCCGGTCCTGCCGGTCGTGTCGCGTGCGGCCCCGTGGTGCGGGGATCGGCGGTGGGGACCGCTCACCTCGTAGTCTCCCCTGGGCGGTGGGGTCCCTGTCAGCCCTGATGGCGGGAATTGTCCTGCCCCGCCTGCGGCTTATGGTCCGCCGGTATCCCGTCGACTGGTGCTTAACACTCTGGGCGGGGCATTCGACGCGTGCGGGGGCCGTTTCGTGCACGGGCGGGGACGGTCGACGCAGTCGGGGACGTTTCTCTGCGGCCGGGTGCAGCTCTGCGCGTGCGGGACCGGATTCCTGTCCCTGCACGCGCAGGATGTCCCCGGTGGGAGGGGAATGCCCTCGGGCTCGTGGAATGTCCCCGTGGATCGGGAGAGGGTCGCCTTGTGGGCGCCGGACCTGGGCGCCTCGAGCCTGGCAGGTGGACGTCTTCGTCGCGGCCTCAGGCGCTGTGGACCGCCTTCGTGTCCAAATCGGTGACAAAGGCTGTTCTCGGCCTCTGCGTGCCGATATAGAACCGCATGATTCCGCGGTTCTGTCGGCGGCCCGCTTGGGGCGCGGGCTCCTTTGCTGCAGATTTGGACATCCCACGTCCGCTGTGCGCAGTTCCGGTCGTATACGACTGGCCCGGCTCGCCCAGACTGTGGGGCAGACCGGGTCGGACCGTCGAGTCCCGGCTGCGGTGGCCGCCTCGTCTACTCGCTGCTCGCAGCGGGGTCGAGGTTGTCGGTCGGCTCGGCGGTGCGGTTCTTGCTGCCATCCTCCCGCCGTCCTTGCGCGGTCGGCCCCGCCCACGTATGGGGCAGCCTTGACCCGCGTCCGGCGTCGTCGAGGCGCGCGGCGCAGCAGGACCTCGATCTGGGCGTTGACCGAACGCAGTCGTCCGCCGCCCACTTGGCGATGGCCGCGCTGGACGGCGGGATCCAGCCGAGCAGGACCTGCTTGCGCTCTTTACCGGCCACGGCTCAGGCGTAGAGGGAACCGGTGTTGACGACGGGCTGGGTGCGCTGGTCGGAGCAGAGCACCACCAGGAGGTTGGAGACCATCTGGCGCGGCGTTCGTCATCCATGGTGACGATGTCGTCGGCCCCGAGGCGCTTGAGGGCCTGGTCGACCATGGACACGGCGCCCTCGACGATCTGCTCGCGGGCTGCGATGACGGCGCCGGCCTGCTGGCGCTGAAGCATCGCCTGGGCGATCTCGGGGGCGTAGGCCAGTGAGGAGATGCGCACCTCGACGATCTCCAGGCCCGCCAGCGTACCACCGGGCCGCGACCTCGGCCGCGAGCTCGGCGGAGACGAGATCCGTGCCGCCGCGCAGCGAGGTCTCGCCCGGGGCCCGGCTCGTCGTAGGGGTGGGTGGTGGCCACGTGGCGCAGCGCGGACTCGGCCTGCGCCTTGATGAACTCCTCGTAGGCCTCGACGGCGAAGACGGCGCGGGCGGTGTCGGCCACCTGCCACACGACGATGGCGGCGATGTTGACGGGATTGCCGTCCAGGTCGTTGACCTTGAGCTCGTTGGTCTCAAAGTTGTGGACCTTGATGGAGACCCTCTTGCCGGCGGTCAGCGGCGGGACGAGCACGAGGCCCGTGTGACGCACGGTGCCAATGTAGCGGCCGAGGAACTGACGGACGCTGGTCTCCCCGGGCACCACGACGGTGAAGCTGCTGAACAGCGGAAGGGCGATGAGGAGCCCGACGCTCCCGGCGGCGATGCGCAGCACGGCTCCCGGCCGATCGGTCCCTGCGGCGACGAGGCCGAGGACGATGAGGGCCGTGGAGGCGGCGGTGAACGCCAGGATGAGGAGCAGGGCGAGGAAGGCGGGACCGGAGCCCGCGGCCAGGGCCGGCTTCTCCGTGATGTCGACGCGGCTGGAGGAGTGCTCAGGGGCGTTGGTCGGCCTGCTCCAGTGCGTCGGTGGAACGGGAGTGGGGAGTCGATGGCGTTGAACGGGGGACGTGGGCATGTGACCTCCTTGAGTTAGCAAATGATATCTATTTTTGAAGAGATGCAAGCCGCGCTGTTCGTGTGACGTTGCTGGTGGACCGAGTGGGGTGGTGCAGGTCGGAGGAGTTGGACAGGTGGGTGGCCGGTATTGATGTCACCTCCAGGCCCTACGCTCGGGGGTATGGCTCGCCGTACGCCCGAACCCGACTCGCCCTCGCTGTTCGACGCCGCCGGCCCCGACGGCTCCGGCCTGGTCGACGACCCGTCCCGCCCGCTGGCCGACCGCCTGCGCCCGCGGGCGCTCGACGATGTCGTCGGTCAGGACCAGCTGCTCGCCCCGGAGGCCCCGCTGGGCCGCATGGTCACCTCCGGCCGCCTGTCCTCCATCATCCTGTGGGGCCCGCCGGGCTGCGGCAAGACGACGATCGCCCGACTCCTGGCCGACTGCACCGGTCTGGTCTTCGAGCAGGTCTCGGCGACCTTCTCCGGGGTGGCCGACCTGCGCAAGGTCTTCGCCGCCGCGGCCCGCCGCCGCGAGGTCGGGCAGGGAACGCTCCTGTTCGTCGACGAGATCCACCGCTTCAACCGGGCCCAGCAGGACTCCTTCCTGCCCTACGTCGAGGACGGGACGGTCGTCCTGGTCGGCGCGACCACCGAGAACCCGAGCTTCGAGCTGAACGGCGCCCTCCTGTCGCGCTGCCAGGTGATGGTCCTGCGTCGCCTGGACGAGGCCGCCCTGGCCGAGCTGCTGGCGCGCGCCGAGTCCCTGACGGGCCGCAGCCTCGCCCTGACCGAGGCCCCGCGCCGCCCTGCTGTCCATGGCCGACGGCGACGGCCGCTACCTGCTGGGCATGGTCGAGCAGGGTCCTCGCCGCGCAGGAGGCGGGCGACCCGGAGCGGCTCGACGTCGAGGGCCTGCGCGCCGTCGTCTCCTCCCGGGCTCCCCTGTACGACAAGTCCCGCGAGGAGCACTACAACCTCATCTCCGCCCTGCACAAGTCGATGCGCGGCTCCGACCCGGACGCCGCGCTGTACTAACTGGCGCGGATGCTGGACGGGGCGAGGACCCGCTCTACGTGGTGCGCCGACTGGTGCGCTTCGCCAGCGAGGACGTCGGTATGGCTGACCCGGTCGCCCTCCAGATGACGCTGGCGGCCTGGGACGCCTACGAGCGCCTGGGCTCGCCCGAGGGGAGCTCGCCATCGCGCAGGCGGTCGTCTACCTGGCCACCGCACCCAAGTCGATCGCCGTCTACCGCGGCTACGGCCGGGCGGCGCGCCTGGCGCGCGAGACCGGCGCGCTCATGCCGCCGGCCCATATCCTCAATGCCCCCACCCGGCTCAGCGAAGGAGCTCGGCTACGGCGAGGGCTGAGTACGACCCGGACGACCGACGGCTTCTCCGGCGCGGACTACCTGCCTGACGGCGTTGGAGCGCAGCCCCTCTACGAGCCCACCGCCAACGGCCACGAACGGCGCATCCGTGAGCGCCTGGAGTACTGGGAGGGTTTGCGGGCGCGCAGCGCTGACCTCCCGGTGGGCGGGACGGGCGGAGACCAGCTACTCCCCGCCGCGGCGCACGGCCTCCAGCATGAGGGGTGGCGACGTCGGTGACCCGAACGTCCGCGCCCTCGGAGGCGACGCCGTCGGAGAGCATCGTGGTGCAGAAGGGGCAGGCGGTGGCGATGATCTGCGCGCCGGTGCCGATGGCCTCGCGCGAGCGCTCCACGGCGATCCGCGTCCCGATCGTCTCCTCCATAGGCGCGCGCCCCCGCCCCCGCAGCAGAAGCCCTGCTCGCGGCTGCGCGGCATCTCCACCGTGCTTGCGCCGGTTGCCTCCAGCAGCTCGCGCGGCGGGGAGTAGACCTGGTTGTGGCGGCCCAGGTAGCAGGCGTCGTGGTAGGTGACCGTTGGGACAGTCGGCGTGCTCGTCGCCTTGTCGGTTGTCTCCTGGCTCGACGACTCCACCGGGGTCTCGGCTTGCGGAGGCAGCGGGCGCAGCCGGCCCTCGCGCACGAGGCGGTTGAGCAGCTGGGTGTAGTGGAGGACCTCGTAGCGGCCCCCGATCTGCGGGTACTCCCGCGAGATCGTGTTGAAGCAGTGCGCGCAGGTCACCACGATCCTCTGCGCCCCGGCCTCGTTCAACGTCTCCACGTTCTGCGCGGCGAGCATCTGGTAGAGGATCTCGTTGCCGGCGCGCCGGGCCGGTCACCGGTGCAGGTCTCGGCGTCGCCCAGGACCGCGAAGCTCACCCCCGCGGTGTGCAGCAGTTCGGCCACGGCCCGCGTCGTCTTCTTGGCCCGGTCCTCGTATGCGCCGGCGCAGCCCACCCAGAACAGGTAGTCGACGTCCGTAGCGCTCTCGACGTCGTCGCCGATGACCGGCACCTCGAAGTCCAGGTTCTTGGCCCAGTCCATGCGCTTGCGCGCCGGCAGGCCCCACGGGTTCCTTGGACTCCATCTTGCGGAACATGCCGAGCTCCCTTGGGAAGGCCGACTCCATGAGCACCTGCTGGCGGCGCACGTCGACGACGTGGTCGACGTGCTCGATGTCCACCGGGCACTGGTCCACGCAGGCCCCGCAGGTGGTGCAGGCCCACAGGACGTCGGCGGGGATAACCTCCCCGGCCAGAGGCGCCGGCCGCGTGGCCACGCCCGTCTCGGTGGGGCGGCCTTGGCGGCCAGCAGCGCGCCGAGCACATCGCCGGTGTGGGCGGTGCCGCTCCAGGCCCAGGTTCGTCTGCGCGCCAGGCCGTCGTGCATGCCCAGCGCCTTGCCGACCAGCCCGCCGGAGGTCGGGCGGGAGGTCACCATCTCCCTCGGTGACGTCGCTCGGGCTCGACCCCAGGGCGCTCGCGGCCTGCGGTGAGGGGCGGCCGCGGCGGTCGGTCGCGCAGCGCCACGACGAACAGCAGGGGGACAGGGGACTTGCCGGTGTTCCACGCCGGGCAATGGGTCCTGCAGCGACCGCACTCGGTGCAGGTGGAGAAGTCCAGCAGGCCCTTCCAGGTGAGTCCTCGATGCGGCCCCACGCCCAGACGCCCTCAGGGCCCTCGCCGGAGTCGGCGGCGCCCATGGCCTCCTCCAGTCGCGTCCATGCTGGCCTCGGTCGAGCGGCTCGTCGCCGACCATGAGCGGCTGGAGCGGGCCCAGGGGCCTTGGTGCCGTCCACCTCGCGGCGCGTCGTAGACGTTGAGGGATTGCCAGGAACCGGTGCGCAGGCCACGCCCATCGAGGGCTGCAGGCCCACGACGACGAACCAGGTCATCGACAGCACCACCTGATGGTGGCGACGACGAGGATCGCGTTGCCCAGGGCGCTCGGTGCTCAAGTGAGCAGCGGGCCGGTCCAGGCCGTCAGCGGGAAGTGCGTCCAGGAGGCCAGGGCCTGCTCGACCGGGTCGGGGGAGGCGGCCAGGAGGGCGTGCTCCAGCATCCGCAGCGCCAGCACGCAGAGCGACCACGCCGATGATCGTGGCCTCGACGAACTTCGCCTGGGCCGACGTCGACCCGGCGAAGCGCGGTGCGCGGACGCTTGCCGCCGTCGGAGTCCGGGGCGTAGGGCGGGCGGCCCGGCCGGCCCGGGTCAGGCGCCAGCGCAGGATCGTCAGCCCCACGATCCCGAACGTGGACAGCCAGGCGATGAGCTCGACGACCCAGGCCCACCAGGCGGTGTGCCCGATGAGCGGCAGCGCGAAGCTGGGGCCGCCCAGCACCTGCCCGTAGCCGGCCACGAGCGTGAGGAACAGCAGTGGGAAGGGAGACCATGCACCAGCCAGTGGGCGGCCTTGATGAAGGGCGGCCTTGAAGGCGGTGTGCCCCACGAGCGCGCCCAGCGTGAGCGTCAGGCGCCGGGCCGACCGGGCGTAGACGCTCCGGCGCGGTCGCGCGGCCCACGGCCATGCGGGCGCCAATAGTGAAACAGGCGCGTGCAAATCTGCGATACCGATCGTCGTGGCGATGACGACGATGACGACACAGACGATCTGCACGCGGCACTCATCGGGGCGGGCTTCCTCAGGTCTCCGAAGGCAAAGGCGGAAGCGCTGGGAGGTGGGCCGGTGGCGCCTGGAGGTCGCCTGCGCGGCACACCGTTGGCGCTCCCGTCAGCCTACCCGGGAGTCGGCGGAGGCCGTGAGCGGGTGGGCGAGGCCGGCGGCTCCGCAGCCGGTGCACGCAGCGCCGTAGAATAGGGGGTGTGCCGAGCCCCACGATGGGGCCGGCACACTCGACGAGATCCTCAGCTGCTGATGGCGCGCGGCGCGTAGGGGGAGTCAGGGGCGGCGGGCGCTGTACCACTTGGCGGCCTGGCGCAGCCCGAGCTCACGCACCAGGGGTGACAGTGGCTCCGGAGATGATGGCGAAGGTGACGATCTCGGCCAGCTTGTAGTTGAGGGCTGGGTCCTCCTCACGCGGGGCGGCCGGCCGAGATCGCCCGCCAGCCGAGCGCCACGACCTTCTCAGCCACGAACCCGAGGCGAGGCGTGCCCACGGCCGCGGTCGCCTTCCACATGAAGTCGGTGGTCTGGTCGATCTCGACGGGGTCCTGTGCGCTCATTGAGTCCTCCTTGCGCCCCGGTCGGGCGGGCGTCGTGGTGCCTGCGTGCGATGGTGGGGCCGGCGGGCGTGGCCGTTCCGTCCCGATCATGCCGCACCCGGGCCGACGGCGCGGCCAGTGTCCGCCCGCGTGGCGCCGACTGCGGGCCTGCGTGGTCGTACCTTAGGTCGCGAGTTCGAGAGGTAGAGGGTATGAACCGGCGACCTGACCCCTACGGACGCTCGGGAGGTGCGGGGGTTCGTGGCGCGGGGCGCCTGACTGGACGACGCAGCGGGGCTCACGCCTGGGTGGGGCGGATGGCGGCATTGATCTCCACGGCCCGGGCCGGCGGGATCGTCGACCGTGAGGTAGAGGTGTGTGAAGCGCTCGTCCTCCAAGGTGATGACCAGCGTGTTCTCGTAGCCGGAGATGTTCCAGAACTGCGCCGTTCCGTTGGCGTGGAAGGTCCCGGAGGATCTTGCCGCCCGTCTGCAGCCCGGGCGCGTTCCACGCTAGGCCTCGTGACGCAGTCCGGGGGTCGTGCGTGGCGCCGCGCACGTGCGCGAGCGGGAACCCAGCCGGGAGGTGAAGGACCCGGATCTTGTCCAGCCCGTGCGGCTCGACGCTCAGGAGGTATCGGTGATGGTAACGGTGTTGCGGCTCATGATGTCTGTTCGCTTTCGTGGGCAGGTCGGCTGGAGGTGTGCTTCTGGCCGGTGCTGGTGGGTCGGTGCAGGCTATGCCGGCGGCGAGACCGGTGCTAGTTGAGTCCGACGCCGTAGCGCCGGCTCGCTCCAGCAGGCGTCGGCCGAGCGCCTCGGCGGTGACGCCCCGCCTGGTGCAGGAGGTGTTGACGGGGCATCGCGCACGGCCGGGTCCCAGGGGCGAGCTCCGCAGGCGCCACAGGGACCAGGTCGAGCTCGTCGCGGCTCGCCCCTGCGGCGTCGGCGGATCTCGCTCGTGGCCCCGGGGATCAGAGCGGTCAGCGCGTTGGTGAGGCAGTGCTGGAGAGTCCGTCCTGGGGCGAGACCCCGTAAAGGCTGGCACGGTTGACGCCAGTGGCCCGCACCAGGTCGTCACGGAGGCTCCGGCGGGAACCGCGCTCGGCGAAGGACTGCTGTGGCGGAGTCGATGGCTTCGTTCTCAATGAATGTTCGTCGTCGTCCCATGAATCAGAATAGACGTTCTGGAACGGTCGGTCAAAACAATCGTTCTGAAATTCTTTGAGCGAGGGAGGCCCTCACTCAGCCAGTGAGGCCCGTCTGCGCACCGAGGGCTAGCAGTGCATACAGCACGGCGGGCCCGGCGACGGCAGCGACAGGCCAGGGCGGGGCGGCGCCGGTAGTCAGGACGGCGACGTACTCGCGCAGCCGGGCGTTGACGATGTAGAACCCAGGCCTGCGCGCCGGCGCTACCGCCCACGGCACCCCCATGTCGGAGGCGAGGATCGCGGTGCGCACCGCGTGGAAGGAGCTCGTCTAGCGCACCTGCGGGATCGACCATGCCGCGCTCAGCCAGGAGGTCACGGGTGCAGGAGATGTTCGTGCGGGTCGTCGTCGAACGGTCCTCCAGGAGGATCCGCTCGGGTGGGACGCCGCGGGCGATCGCGTAGTCGGCCATGGCGCGCGCCTCGCTGATCGGCTCGTCGGGGCCCTGTCCACCGCTCATGACCAGCAGCGGCGCCCCGGGGCGCAGAGCGTCCTCATCGCGCCAGGCGTTGATGCCGCCCTGGATCCGTGAGCCCAGCAGCGGCCCGACCTTTCCGTTGATGGGGCCGCGCCGTGGACCACGACGACGTCCGGGGTGCGGCACGGTCCGGCGCCCGCCCCAGATCCGCTGCACCACCGTCTGGCCCAGGAAGATGAGGAGGAAGACGCCCAGGTAGGCGCAGGCGCAGAACATGAGCGCGGCGAGCAGCAGGGCCCAGGGGTTGGCGGTGGCCACCAGGGCGACGGCGGTCATCGGTGTGGCGATGAGGGCCGCACCGGCCGCCAGGCACAGCAGTTGCTCAGGCGCCGCCCTCGCGGCGGATGAGGACGACACGTTGAACATGAGCAGGAACGGCGCATGGGGGCGATGAGCAGGAAGGTGACGCTGCGGTCCCACCGGGATCTTGAGGGCAGGGGATGAGGGAGGCGAGATGGAGCAGCGCTCTTACCGTGGAGCCGAGCCAGGAGCAGGAACAGGATCCGTTGCGGCCGGCGGTTTGTCGCGGCGCCGTGAGGCTGAGGCCCACCACAGCGCCAGGGCGGTGATATCGATCAGCGGGCGGGGAGGAGCCAGGGGGTGCTCATGGGGTGGGCTCCTCTCGTAGGGCAGATGGATTTTTCTTAGGTGCGGGAGGTGGCTCTTCCCGCATGGCGCGGGGTGGTGGGTGCCGGTGGGCCGGCGCTCATCATAGGGTACGGAGCCGGCGGGTGCCGCCTTGCGCTCACGCGATCAGGCTAGGAGGCGGCGGTCGGTGAGCGGGAGCGTCGTAGGGATGATTCGTGGGGCCGTCCTCCAGCCCTCCGGACGAGGCGCCGCATCGGTTCCTCCTGGGGTGAGGTCGGGTGCTCGTCCGCGTGGGAGGCTCACGCCACGGTCTAACGCACGGGCCTGCCCGGGTGGGTGCGGTCGTAATCGGTCTGGGCCCGGGTGATGTCCTTCCGGTGCGCCAGCGACCAGTCGCAAAGCTTTCAGCAGATGCGTCAGGCTCGTCCCCATGTCGGTGAGCCGGTAGTCGACCTGGGCGGGAACCGTGGGGTAGAACCGTGCGGTGCACCAGCCCGTCGCGCTCGAGACGCCGCATCTGTCAGGGTGAGCATGCGCTGGGAGATGCCGCCGACGGCGCGCTGCAGCTGACGGAAACGCAGCGGACCACGCGTCAGCTCCACGATGACCAGCAGAGACCACTTGTCTCCCAGTCGGTCGTGGACCGCCCGGATGCCGGGATCCTCGCGTGCGCCCGGGTGCAGCGCTCCAGAGCGCCGGATAGGATCCGGTGGTCACATCGCTGTGCGTCGGTGACAAGAAACTGCCTCCTTGTAGGTGCGTGCACGATGCCTCAGGCTCATGCGCAGAAGATTCGGTGGCCGCGGGAGCGCGGCTTCCGGAGCGCGGTTGAGTCTGAAGGAGCCTACCATGATCATGGTGACCGGTGCGAGCGGACGGTTCTCCTCAGCCGTCCTGGTGGGAGCTGCGCGCTCGCGGCATTCCGGCGGTGGGCGGCAGCCGCACGCCGTCGGCAGGAGCAACGGCATGTTGACTTCGCGTCCCGGACGGCCTGGACTTCAACGGCGTCGGCACCCTGCTGCTGGTGCCCGCCGGGGCTGGGAGGACGACCGGCAGATCGCCTTCAACTGCGCCGCCGTTGAGGTCGCGGCGCGCGACGGTGTCTCCCATCTCGTCTACACGAGCCTCACCGCGCGCGGGCGACCACCTGTCAATGTGCGCTGCCGCTGCAGTCACTGGAGCGAATCATCGCATGGCCAGCGGCATGACACTGGACCATTCTGCGCAACGGCGTCTATGCCGAGATTCTCGGTGCCCCGCTCTCGTGGGAGAGACAGCAAGAGGAGCGCGGCGAGATCATGTCGCCGCTGGGTGACGGGAGCGTCGCCGTGGTGGCACGGCAAGACCCTGGCCCGCGCGGCCGCCTCGGTCCTCGGCGCCCGGGCGGGCACAAGGAGAGGGTCTGTGAGGCTGGTGGGAAGTCGTGCGGTGTCCGCTGCCGACGTCGCAGGCCGCCTGGGCTGGTGGGCGTACTGTCGGTCTGGGCGAGTACCGGCAGCTGCTCGCCGAGTGGGATGCCGAGCCTTCCGTCAGTCCTGATGCTCTCGATCGCCAGCGTCATCAGGCACGGGTTCCTGGCCGGAACAGGTGACGACCTCCCGAGTCTGCTCGGCGGGGCACCCACGGATCCGCTCGCCGTGGCGGTCAGGCCGTGGCCGCCCGTGCGGTGTCGAAACCGGTGCAGGCGGGAAGCTGGTGTCAGTTGGGCGGCCCTCCGAACTACAGTTGACCTGCAACGACAGGGGAGCGCCCCGTCGCCGGCCCGGCGCACTGGCTGATGGGCCGCTGCCGACGGCGCTGAGAGTGCGGAAGCCCGCAGACCCTCGAACCCTGCTCCGGTTAGTACCGGCGAAGGAAGTCGAGACCATCTCCCCGCGCGCGCCGCAGATGGTCGCCAGGCCCTCCGGAGAACCATCCAGGAGGCACACATGAGCATCCAGTCCACCCGCCGTCCCGGCCGGCCCCATCCGGCTCTCAGCCGCCGCGCCCTGCTCGCCGGAACCGCCGCCGGCGCCGTCGGCCTGAGCCTGGCCGCCTGCGGCAAGGGCAAGAAGACCGACTCCAAGACCGTCACCGTCGTCACCCACGACTCCTTCCACGTCTCGGACGACCTCATGAAGGCCTTCACCTCCGAGACCGGCTACACCCTCAAGGTCGCCACCTCCGGGGACGCCGGCGCGCTGGTCAGCAAGCTCGTCCTGACCAAAGGACGCCCCTGGGCGACGCCGTGCTTCGGCATCGACAACACCTACGCCACCCGCGCCCTCGACCAGGGCGTCATCGACACCTCCGCCACCGTCACCCTGCCCAAGGGCGCCGAGAGCTACGTCGTCGCCGACACCCCGGCCCTGGCGCCCATCGACGTCGGCGACGTCTGCCTCAACATTGACACCGGCTACTTCTCGGCAGGGGCCTCACGCCCCGGCCACCTTCGAGGACCTGGTCAAGCCCGAGTACAAGGGCCTCCTCGTGGCCATCAACCCCACGAACTCCTCGCCCGGCATGGCCTGGCTGCTGGCCACCATCGGCCACTTCAGCGCCGGCTCCTTCGCCGACTACTGGAAGCAGCTCATCGCCAACGGCGCTCGGATCGCCGAGGACTGGACCGCCGCCTACGAGACCGACTTCTCCGGCAGCGGCAAGGGCACCTACCCATCGTCGTCTCCTACGCCTCCTCGCCCTCCTTCACGGTCTCGAAGGACAACAGCTCCAGCTCCACCTCCGCCCTGCTGGACACGGCCTTCCGTCAGGTCGAGTACGCCGGGGTCCTCAAGGGCGCCGCCAATCCCGAGGGCGGCAAGGCCTTCGTGACGTGGATGCTCTCCAAAGCCGTCAGGAGGACATCCCGGCCAGATGTACATGTACCGGTCCTGCCCGACGCCACTCTGCCGAGGCCCTCACCAGAGTTCGGGCTGCTGTCGAGAGTCGCCGGTGAAGGTCGACCCCAAGGAGATCACCGCCCACCGTGAGGAGTGGCTGGGCTCCTGGACCGGGGCCGTCGGCAAGTGAGCGCGCTGCGCGAGGAGACTCCAGGGCCGACGCCGCCGCGCCAGCCGACGCCGGAGCCTCCTCGGTGCCGGCACCGGCATCGGGGCGGCCGGACTGCCGGTCGGCCGAGAGGCGTCGCTCGGCGGGCCGGTGGCCCCGGCCAGCTGGGGCGAGGCGGGCCGCTGGACCCTGGCCGTCACTGGCCCGTTGGCCTTCCTGGCGGTCTTCTTCGCCTGGCCCGTGGCCACGCCCGCGGGCCGCGGCCTCGCCCCGACGGCGCCCTGGACCTGAGCGGCTTCGGTGAGGTCCTGACCCGCGAACGCACCTGGCGGATCCTCACGCAGACCCCTCACCCAGGCGGTACTGGGCACCGCCCTGTGCGTGGCCCTCGGCATCCCCGGGCCCCTCGTCCTCTACCGGCGCAGCCTTCCCCGGCCGCGACCTGCTGCGCGGGGTGGTGACCGTGCCCCTCGTGCTGCCCAGCGTCGTCGTCGGTGTCGCCTTCCACGCCCTGGTCACCCGCGGCGGGCCCCTGGAGGCCCCTGAGCCTGGACGGGACGCTGACCGCGGTCGTGGCCGCGCTGGCCTCTTCAACTACGGGCTCGTGGTGCGCACCGTGGGCACCATGTGGTCGCGCCTCGACCCGCGCGCCGTGGAGGCCGCTCCGGGCGCTGGGAGCCTCGCCGATGCGGGCCTTCGCCACCGTCACCCTGCCCGCGCTGGCCCCCGCCATCGCCTCAGCCGCCTCCTGACCTTCCTGTTCTGCGCCACCGCCTGCACGGGGTGGTGCTCGTGCTCGGCGGGGTGGGGATCGGCACCATCGAGACCGAGATCTACCGGCTGACCACCCAGTACCTCGACCTGCGGGGCGCCGCCGTCCTGTCCGTCGTCCAGCTCGGCGTCATCGCCCTGGCCCTGTGGGTGGCCGAGCGGGCGCGCGCCGCCACCCAGACGCGCCTGCGGCTGCGCACCGAGGTGCCCGCCGGGCGGCTGCGCGCCGCCGACGCCCCCGCCCTCGCGGTCACCGCCGCCACGGTCGTGGGTCTGCTGGTGGCGCCGATGGCGGTGCTGGTGGTGCGCTCCCTGCAGCGCGACGGCGCCTGGACGCTGGACAACTACACCGACCTGGGCTCGACCGGCGGGCGCAGCGCCCTGCTCGTGACCGTGTGGGAGGCGGCCGCGAACTCGGTGAGCGTGGCCGTGGCGGCCGCGGCCATCGCCCTGACCCTGGGGGTGGCCGTGTGCCTGGTCGTCTCGCGCCGCCCCCCGCAGTCGGGCGCTCGCCCGGTCATCACCGGCCTCGACGCCGCCTTCATGCTGCCGCTGGGGGTCTCCGCCGTGACGGTCGGCTTCGGCTTTCCTCATCACCCTGGCGCGCCCGCCGCTGGCCCTGACCTGCCCTGGTGGATCCTGCCGCTGGCGCAGGCCGTTGTGGCCGTGCCGCTCGTGGTGCGCACTGCTGCCGGCGCTGCGCGCCATCGACCCGCGCCAGCGCGAGGCGGCCGCCGCCTGGGGGGCCCGGGCCCGGCCCGGGTGCTGCTGAGCGTGGACGGACCCCAGCTGCTGCGCGCCGGCGGGCTGGCGGCCGGTTTCGCCCCTGGCGACGTCGCTGGGGAGTTCGGGGCGACGTCGTTCCTGGCCCGGCCTCAGGGAACCGACCCTGCCGGTGGTCGTCTACACGGCTCATCGGTAGCCCCGGCCCCAGAGATCAGGGGATGGCGCTGGCTGGTGGCGTGGTCCTGGCGATGGGCAGCGCCGTCGTCATGCTCGGCTGCGAGTGGCCCAGACCCGGCTCGGTCCCGGGCAGGGCGGGCGGCATGGGTACGACGTCGAGGCCGGGCAGGGCGTCGGCGCATCAGTCGGTCCCGGAGCGCGGAACCGCGACGGGAGACCGGCGGCCCGCGGTCGGACGAGAACAACGAGACGGCCCAGTCACGCGGGCCCAGGACGGACGGAGGTAAGCGGCCATGAGTCCGAGCACCAGCGATACCAGCGCTGAGGGCCTGTCGGTGCGCGGGCTCGCCGTGACCTACGAGGGACCTGCGCGCCGTCGACGGCGTCGACCTGGAGGTGGCCGCCGGTGAGGTCGTCGCCTCCTGGGGCCTCAGGCTCCGGCAAGTCCTCCCTGCTGCGGGCGGTGGCCCGGCCTGGAGGACGTGGCCGACGGCGAGGTCGCCTGGGGCAGACGGAGCATGGTGCGCGTGCCCGTCCACAAGCGCGGCTTCGGCCTCATGTTCCAGGACGGCCAGCTCTTCGAGCACCGCGACGTCGGCAGCAACATCGCCTACGGGCTCGCCGACCTGCCGCGCGCCCAGCGAGGGAGCGGGTGCGCGAGATGCCTCGACCTCGTCGGCCTGCCCGGCTTCGAGCGGCGACGCGTGACGACCCTGTCCGGCGGGCAGGCCCAGCGGGTGGCCCTGGCCCGGGCGCTGGCGCCGGCACCGAGGCTCCTGCTGCTCGACGAGCCCCTGTCCGCCCTGGACCGGGCCCTGCGCGAGCAGTCAGCCACCGACGTGCGCGCCATCCTGCGTGAGGGCGGCACCACGGCGCTCTACGTCACCCACGACCAGGACGAGGCCATGACCGTGGCCGACCGGGTCGGCGTCATGGAGGCCGGCCGGCTCCTGCGCCTGGACACCCCCCAGCGCCTGTGAGCCGACCCCGGCAGCAGCAAGGTGGCGCGGTTCCGGAAGCTCGACGTCGTCGGCGACCTCGCCCTCGCTCCCCTGGTGGCTGCGCGTGGCTGAGGGCCGCGGAGGGGAGCCCGCGGAGACGCTGCCGGCCACCGTGCTGGCCTCGCGACTGCGCCGCGGCCAGTGGGAGGCCGAGGTCGAGCTCGACCCCGAGCGGCTCGCCGAGCTGGCGGGGCTGGTGGGGTTGGCCGGCCCGGACGGCGTCGAGGCTGATGCCTCGGATGGGCGTGAGCCTGCTCGCGCCACCGCCCTGACTCAGTGCCCTCACGCTCCCGGTGCGCATGTCGCCCTGAGTCTCGACTCGGCCCGCGCCGCCCGCCTGTAAAGCGGGCCCCGTCGTCGGCCCCATCATCGAGGTCGTACCTAAGCGTCCCGTTCGAGGGGTAAAGGGTACAGACACGCGACCCACCCCTACGAACGCGCGGGGGCTGCCCTCAGGTCGACTCGACGAAAGCCCGGTAGTGCTCCGGGTGCTCGCGCTGGAGGACTTCCGCCCCGGCTGGACGGTGCAGAAACGCTGTCATGACGCGGATGACCAGGGCTGCGAGGAGGTCCGAGCGTCACCGCTGTGAGCGCGACTGCCCTGTAGACCCTCGCCCCGTGGGTCCCGGAGGCTGAAGCACACGTGCTGACGCAGGCAGACGTGAGGAGACGATGAGGCCGATGGCCATGGACCGACCAGATGATCAGCGCCGTCTTGACGTGGGGCATGGCAACCGTGCCCTGAGGGGCCGACGACAGTGTCATAGGAGGCCGGTAGAAGGTCGGGTATCTGAAGGTCTACTGACACCCGTGGACGGGCAGCCTCAACCCTATCGGCCTGGGTGGGAGGTCAATCACTCTCTGCCGCCGACCGTCCGCCCGATCTTTTAGATAACGGAGAGGTTGCGGGCGGCGCCATGACCAGCGCTTTCGCGCCAGCACCAACACTATGATCCTTGTCACTCACCGACATGTCTCGGCCGCTCCGGCGCAGGGTCCCACCGGACTTTTTCTCCTGCATGGCGTCGCCGTTGTGGGCGGACGAGAAGCCGCGTCGTCGGAGGGAAATGGCAGGGGAGTCCTGCTCGGATGCTGAGCCTTGCGAGGCCCAAAGATCACGAACAGGTCGCAGTTGAAGTCTCCAGTTGAGTAGCATCCACAGTGCTGGCAGCCGTCGGCGCCTCTGCGCTGGGCCTGTGCGTCGGCGTCGTCGCCGGCCTCGGGTCGCGTGTCCACACCCTCGGCAATCGGCGCCTTCCTCAGTGATAATCCCGATCCTCCACCGCAAGGAGCCTGACATGTCCGCCTACGTCCGCTACTACCGGCGGCTTCAGGCACTCACTCAGCGCCTGAGCACCTACCTGGACCGGTTGGAGGCTCGCGCCCGGGAGTTCGGCGTCAGCTCGGCCCGCACCGCGATGGAGATGCAGATCACCGACCCGGCCTCCGTCTCCGCCTTCCGCTCGGAGGTCGAGGCCCAGATCATGTTCCTGCACACCAAGGCCCAGCGGGTCTTCGCCAAGCACTTCGCCCCCTTCCTGGACATCGACGCCGACCTGTCCATCGAGGAGGATCGTCAGCTCTCCGCCCGCCTCCAGGACGCGGCCAACCTCGTGGCCGGCTTCGAGGTGCGCCTGCGCAACATCATCGAGGAGGTCTTCGCCCCCGGCCGCGCCGAGCAGGCCCGCGAGGAGTGGAACCGGGCGATGACCGACTGGCGTCAGGCCCAGTTCTCCTTCACCTGCGACAAGTGCGGCGACCCGGTGCCGCTTCCCGAGCTCTACCACATGCCGGTGTTCATCACCTGCCCGCGCTGCAAGTCGCGCGTGGCCTTCCAGCCCACCGAGGCCATGGCGGCCGCACCCACCTGGGCCAAGGAGGTCGCCAAGACCACCTGCTACGCCGAGTGGCAGAAGTCCGAGTCGGAGCAGTCCGCCGAGGAGGGGGTGGGCCTGGCCTTCTTCTACTACGTCGACTACGCCATTGCCCACCACCTCATGATGAACCGTCTGCTGCCCTTCTACGTGCGCTCCGAGGGCGGCCAGGAGGCTCTGCGCCGCGATGTGCGCAATGCGCTGGAGACCCGCACCCACCAGCTGCGCCCCGACGAGGTCTCCCCCCAGTACCACGCCATGGAGTACGTCAACTTCATGGGCGGTCTGGGCCGCTCGGCCCAGATCCTGGGCCAGGAGGGCCTCGACGACCGCCGTCAGCTCATCCTCCAGACGGTGCGCGACATCATGCGTCCCGACGAGCCCTTGGCCCGCGCCATCCTGGACAACACCTTCACCGAGGAGCTGTGGAGCCAGCAGGCCCACGCCGCCGACCAGCTCTCCTGCGAGGTGCCCCGCTAGCGTTCCTACCCGCCGTCCGTCCGGCCTGGCTCTCAGGCGGCACGCAGACGGCTTGAGTCCGACGGCGCACCGAGCGACTCCTTCGCCGTCCCGTCGATGTGTCAGTTCTTCGTTCCCCGTTCGGCCCGACGCCGTTCGACACCATTCCCGAAAGGACCACCATGGTCGGCTTCCGCAAGAAGTCCCAAGACAGCTCCTCCTCCCGGTCATCCGACGCCAGGGGCGGAGGGTCGAGCAGGGCCGCCTCCTCGGGCGCTGCCCAGCGCGCCCGTGCGGGGCGCAACGACCCCTGCTGCACGCGCCGGCAAAGGGCGACGAGGCCCGGCCGCCGGCCGCCGCGGCTACAAGACCTCCGATGAGATGGACTCACGGTGCCTGACCCTGGCCGAATCGGCCTCCGGGGTCCTGGGCCGCTCCCTGGACCAGGCGCTGGGGCGACTCCCGGACGGCCCCGGCGCCCCCGCCTCCTCCAGAGGCCCCGCCGGACCGACGGGCTCGACCTCGGGGAACGGGCCCAACGTCGTCGGCGCCCCGGGCTCGACTAGGGGTCGGGGGGCTTCTGCGGGTAGCGTGCGCAGTGCACAGGTCGGCACCGGCCAGGTCGACACGGTCGCGGACATCGCCTCCGACATCGAGTTCTGAAGGCCCGCCCTGCGCCACCACCGGCCCCGAGTCGGACAACCAGCCGCGCCGCGCACCCCGGTGGCGCCATTCGCACCGCACCCGCATCACGCCCCGCACCGGGAAGGAGGCGAGAGATCCCATGAGCGCACAACCGGCTCTGACCCTGGAGAGGGTTGAGAACTGGCTGTCCCGGCACGGCATCGCCGCCGGCCCCCGAGGAGGACGGCGCCGTCTTCATGGGATTCCCGGGCTGCGACATCGGCGTCTCACCTCCATGACGAGGAGGCCGCCCTCGTCGTGGCCGGCATGTGGCGCGGGCGCCCGGCGGCCGAGCGTCTCGATGAGATGCGCACCTTCATCGACGCTCAGCACCGCTCCACCCTACGGCCCGGATCTGGCCGTCACCCCCGCCCAGGACCCCAGTCGGCTCCTGCTGAGCACCCAGATGGTGGCCTACATCGGCGCAGGCATGAGCGAGGCCCAGCTTGACGCCTTCATGGACATGGGCCTGGGCATGACCCGCGCCTTCTTCTCCACCGTGGAGGAGCGCTTCCCCGAGCTCGTCACCTGGGAGGAGGGCTGATGGCCTGGTGGAATCAGCCGGAGGGGTCGGTGACCCCGACCGTGACCCTCAGGCGGCTCGCCGCCTGGCTGGCCGTACGCGGTCACCGCTACGACATCGACCTGTCCGAGGGGGTGGTGCGCTTCTCGGTGGCCGGATTCGACTACGTGCTCATGGTGGTCGACCGCCGGATCCTCGCCGTGCGCGCCCACCACCAGCTCGCCGCCGCCCTTCCGGGAACCGCAGAGCTCTCACGGGTGCGCACCGTGGCCCAGGAGGTCTCCAGCGGCCGGCTCATCCCTGCCCTCACACCGAGGTCGACGACGCCGGCCTGGGCCTGTGCGCCGAGGTCCTCACCAACATCGGTGCCGGGCTCGACGACGCCCAGCTGGCCGGCACCCTGGACTTCATCGTCGACGGCGTCGACGAGGCCCTGCGCGAGGTCCTCAGCCTTCTTGTGGCCGAGGAGGCCGGTGCCGACAGGCGACCCGTCGTCGAGCCGGAGATCGCGGCCGGGATGGAGGCTGACGGTGAAGGCGACGGGGCGACCGTGATCGCCCTGCCCGAGGTGCCCCAGCCCGTCCGGTCCGCCGGGGCCGCCGGCACTGCCGCGGCGGTGGCGGGAGGGCCCGCACGCATGAGCGCGCAGACTCCAGCGGGGCGATGACGGAGGGCGTGCCCGCCGACATGGCGGGTGCGACGGTGGAGATGGCGGCCGTCGTCGACGGGCGGGCCCCGGTGCCCCGGGGTGATGCTGAGGCGGAACCGGGGTTGAGACAATCAACACCTCAAGCCTCTGCTCGTGTCTAGCGCACGCGGGTCTCGCGGACCCGGCACCGCGACATCCGTTGGGAACACTGGTGCGATGGGAGTCGCCATCAGGCCGGCCGGCCCTGGAGCCGGCCCGGGCGTGGTGCCCGGCTCCGACATGCCCCGCGACCGAGTTGCCGCTCGCCGCAGCGGTAGCGGATTCTATAACTGTTCGGTAACACTGGACGTCGGACGACCGCCCTCTGGACGAAAGGAGCCCGATATGCCCATGCCACCGTTCACCGGTGAGCGGTGCGGGACGACGCTCCTCCCACGGCGTCCCTGGGGTGCGCGGACCGCATTCCGTGCGTTCTTGCAGCACACGGTGGGAGCCTTCGCCTCATGACGGTGCAACGTCAGGCTCCGCCCGGAAGGACAGACTCCATGACCACACGCGAAGACATCCTCGAGCGTCTGGCCTACGCCGATGCCCTCGGTCACGGCCCCCAGACCTCGGCCCTCATCGCGGAGGCCGTCAGCTGGGCGGACGCACTGGGTGATGAGGATCTGCGGATCGCCGCCCGGCTGGCTCTGACTGAGGCCTACCAGCAGGGCAACGAGGCATGGAAGGCGCTGGCCCCCTTCGTGTGGAACCTCGGCCGCTACCAGCGCCACCCCGAGGCCTTCGAGGACGCTCAGGTGCGCACCCTGCACTGGCACTTCAAGTGGGCCGTGGCCGTGGCGGGTGCCAACCCCAGGGTCTCCAAGGACAAGGTGCGTCAGCTCGAGGCCAGTCTCGAGGAGTTCTACCGCGCCGAGGGCGCCTCCATGCACGTCGTCCACGGCGAGCGCGCCTCGGTCGCCGGCCTGCTGGGGCTCGAGGAGGAGGCCGCCGAGGAGCTGGCCGCCTGGCGGGCCACCCACCGCGACGAGAACGCCGATTGCGAGGGCTGCGACCCCATGCGTCAGGTCGCCTTCGCCTACCGCACCGAGGCCTGGGAGCTGGCCGTGGCCACGGCCGTGCCCGTGCTGACTGGCGCCGTCGGCTGCAACGTGCAGCCCCAGACCACGCAGTCCCTCGCGCTGCTGCCCCTGCTGGCCTCCGGTCGGCCCCGGGCGGCCTGGGAGGCGCACCTGCGCTCCTACCGGGAGATCCGCCGCAGTCCTAAGGCCCTCATCTCCCTGTCCTACCACCTGGAGTACCTGGCTCTCGTGGGGCGGGTGGACCGGGGCCTGGAGATCCTGCGCCGTCACCTGCCCTGGCTGGCTCAGGCCGAGTCCGCCTACGCTGCTGTCGGCCCTGCGCGGCATGAGCCTGGTGCTGCGCGAGGCCGAGCGGGCCGGCCGCGGCGAGGAGGCGCTCGGCGTCGAGGTCCCGGCCGCCGACCTGTGGTACCCGCTGCCGGGGCTGGAGGCCTCCACCACCATCTCGCGCGTCTATGCCGAGATGACCGGCTGGGCCCGGCGCCTGGCCCAGCAGTTCGATACGCGCAACGGCAACTCCACCATCTCCGACCACCTGGAGCGCTCCCTGGCCCGGGCCGCCTTCGACGCCGCCCCTGGCGCGGTCCACGGGCTGGGTGTGGAGGTCGACCTCCTGGAGCCCTCCGAGGAGCTGCCCGAGCCGGCCCAGACGAGCCTGACCGTGGACGAGGACGGTGCCGAGCCCGACGTCGCCTCCCTCCTGGGCCTCGTGGCCGACGACAACGGCCTGGTCCAGGAGCACGCGCCCCGCACGACGTCGTCGAGCCAGGAGGGGGCCGGCCGTCGCGCCCGCGCCGGACGCACCGCCACCAGCCACCAGGGCGGCGACGAGCCCTTCCCCCTGGTGGACCTCGTGCGTCCCCGGCCGGTGCGCAATGGTGAGGAGGCGATGCGCCGCTACGTCGACCACCGTCGCACCATCGGCTCCTCGACGATGGACTACTGGTACGTCGTCGACCAGGTGGCCACGCGCGACCTGCTGCCCCCGATCGGTGAGGAGATCCCGGGTCTGGAGTACCACACGGGACTGCTGCGCGCCGCCGCTATGACCTGCCGCACCGAGATGGACGAGGCCATCGCCGAGCGCCTGCGGATCCGCCCTCTCATCGAGTTGGCCTTCGGGCCGCTGGGCGCCTACTACGTGGACCTGCTCAACCTCGACAACGAGATCACCGCCGACTCCATCGCCGAGCGCTCCCAGGACGCCGTGCGCGACCAGCGCCTGCAGCGGGCCACCTCCCTCATCGGGCAGATCGAGGCCCAGGTCGAGGATCTGGTGTCCACCGAGCTGCTCGACCCCGGGGGCACCGACACCCTCGTCCTGGCCGCTGACGCCCTGCTCGTGGGGGCCTCGGTCCTCACCGACCTGCACGCCAAGGACGAGGCGCTCGGGGCGATCCAGGTCGTCGCCCGCGCCGCCGACGCCGTCCCCGAGGACCGCCACGCCGAGCGGATGGACGACATTCTCGACATGGCGCGGGCCGAGGTCCTGGCCGAGTGCGGTGACGTCTACAACGGCTGCCTCCTGGCCGAGGAGGTCATGCGCCGCCATGAGAAGGTCTCCCCGGTCCTGGCCGCCCGCGGCCGGCGCCTGCTGGGCATCTCCTCCATGGAGGTGGGCCAGTTCGACGAGGCCATCGCCCAGTTCCGTGAGCAGGCCAACATCATGCTGGCCGCTGGCATCACCCTGTACGCCGTGGCCTCCCTGTTGTCCCTGGGGTCGGCGCTGGAGGCCTCCGAGCGCTACCTGGAGAGCGCCGAGGTCCTGGAGTCCGCGCTGTCCCTGGCCCAGCGCAGCGGGGCCGAGAGTATCGCCCTGTACCTGCACCGGCTCCTGGCTCAGACCGGTATGGCCATGGGTGAGGAGGAGAGCGTCGCCGAGCACTCGCTGAACGCCGCCCGGATCCTGCAGGACCAGGGACGCCGGGCGCTGGCGGGGGAGTACCTCTCGCACGCGGCGATGGCCGCCTCCAACCTCAAGGACAATGTGCGCGCCGCCGCGCTGTTCCGCCAGGCCGCCGACCTGGAGGACACCCGCACCGACCAGGGCCGCCTGGACCGGGGGCGGGCGCTGCGCCGCTCGGCCAGGGCGCTGGTGGACGACCTCACCCTGCCCATGGCCCGGGCTCGGCTCGACGAGGCCCGCCAGATCATGGAGGAGGCCCGCCAGGCCTTCGCCGGCGTGGCCGACACCGAGGGTTACTCCTCGGCCTGGGAGATCGGCGACTGGCACGACGACATGGCCTGGATCCTGTGGCGCACCGGCCAGAACTGGCAGGCCGTCCAGCACTGCGAGTCCGCCTACGACGGCTACATGGACACCGAGGACCGCGACTCGGCCTCGCGCGCCCTGTGCATGCTGGCCCGCCTGCACGCCGAGCGCGCGCGAGCGCGACCAGGCACTGGCCGCCTGCGCCCGCGTGCGCGACCTGCTGGGTGAGCCGCACTGGGACGGGCATGACGCCCTGGAGTTCGTGGCCTCCGTGGAGGAGACGCTGCGCTGACCCGTGGCGCGGGTTCCGCCTGCCTGTGATGCAGTCCCTGCCCCGTGATGCTGCCCCTGCCCCGTGACCGGGGGCATTCGACGCGGCCGGGGCGTGTTGTTCCGGCGGGGCATTCGACGCCGTCGGGGACAGGAATCCTGTCGCCCTACGCGCAGGATGTCCCCGGCCGAGAGAAAGTGCACCCCCACGCGCAGGATGTCCCCGTTGAGTGGGGAATGTCCCCGTCGGCGGGCGCGGAGTGCGAGATTCCGCCCCGTGTGAATCGGGTGACGGTGGCCGGCGCGCGAGGAATGATAAGCCTTGGGCATCACGACCCCTCGACGACCCTTCCGGGAGGCACCCCTTGGCCATCGCAGTCTCACACCGATTCGCACCCAGCGGCGACCTGCCCGTGGAGGCGGGGCGCTACCGACTCGTGGCGTCGGGGGCCTGCCCGTGGTGCCGCCGCGTCCTCATCGCCCGGCGCCTGCTGGGCCTGACCGAGGCGATCCCCGTGTCCTGGACCTACGGCAAGGGCGCGGACGGGTACTGGGAGCTGACCGGTCCCGACGGCGAGCCCGGCGTCGACCCGGCGCTCGGCGCCCGCTCCCTGGCCGAGGTCTACGAGAAGACCCCCGGCTACGAGCCCGCCCCCACCGTTCCGGCCCTCGTGGACACCATCACCGGTCAGGTCGTCAGCGACGACTCCGGTGACATGCTCTTCGACCTGTCCACCGCCTGGTGGGACCTCCATCGCGAGGGCGCCCCGGACCTCTACCCGCTCAACCGGCGCAACTCCACCGACGCCTGGGACGCGTGGATCGGCTCGCAGATCAACGTCGGCCACGCGGTGGCCACCCACTCCAAGGACCCGGAGAAGGCTGCGGCGGCGGCCAACGGCGTCCTCGTGGGCTTCGACGTCATTGACACCCTCCTGGCCCGGGCCACGCGGATGGAGGCCTCCCGCGAGGACGGCCTGACGATGCTCGACGGGCCGGCCCTGTCCGCCATCGTCGCCATCGGCCAGTACCTGTGCGGTGATAAGCCCACCGGCAGCGACATCCGCCTGTTCACCACCGTCCAGTCCTACGAGTACGGCGGGCGCCAGCACTACCCCGGCGGGGAGGCGCCGTCGATCTCCTTCTGGCCGGCGCTGGCCCGCTGGTTCCGCGCCCTGGAGGGCCGCTCGGGCTGGGTGGGTCCCGAGGAGCGCAGCGCCCTGGGCTGCTGAGGCCGCTGCGGCCGTCGAGGCCCGCTCTCTCGCTGGCCGCTTCGTTGTACTCCACGAGCCTCGGGGACTACTGGGGGAGGCCGGGGCGTACTCCACGCGAGTCCCGAACCCGCGCAGTACGGACAACCCCTGGTCAGTACAACCCGGGCCTCGTGCAGTACGGCCGACCCAGTCCGGCGCCGCCGACGACGTCGGCCTGTGCCGGACAGGCCTCATGGCCGGGCGGTGAGGATCGGGTTGTACAGGAGCCGGTTGGGCGTCATCGGTACTCGTCGCCCACGGTCATCGGCGCGATGAGCCGGTCCGCCCGCAGGTTCTCCAGACAAGCCACTACAAGATGAGCCAGGAGCATCAGCATGTAGCCAGGTTCTCCAACCTACGCAGCCGTAAGATCGGTCGTGACTGGAGGTTAACGACACTAGACATCAGTTTGTTACTCCGCAAGATGGGTAGAATCCGAAAGATCCCTGTCCGCCCCGCGTGTGGAGTGTGAGCCCATGGAACTGCGCGAAGTCTCAGAGTCGATCATACGTATTGCTGCTCAATGTGAAAGAACAGATCATTCGTTCTGTGGGGGAACAGAAGCATGCAATGATTTTCGTGAATTCGTTTCCGGCTCAGGCCAAGATTTCGATGCGGGGCGACTTCTGCTTAACTGTGGATATGATTGCCCTGATCAGTCATGGCCAACTGCGGCGCTGCTGCGGCTTGTGAGTGAGGCTATCGACGGACGGGAGTCGAAACCGTCGCGTCGGCGGACAATACGTCTCACCTCTGCCTTGGCGCGCTTGGGTGAGCGTGGCCTTGGTGCAGATATGGTGTTGAGAACATGGTTAGGTGAAAGACTGATTCGACATGCCATGATGGAATTGGTGCTTCGATATTATGTGGGCGAGTCGTCTTTTTCTGGCGATGGGCCATTTACTCCATGGGAAAAGATTCTGGGCGAGGAGCTTAGCGAAGAAGAGGGTGTTCGGCCTGCTGGGTTGAGTCAGTTAATGCTTATCGCTAATGAGGGTCCACTTAAGAAACTGGCGAATAGATGGCGTGAAACGGCAGCAGTTTCTCATTTGGTTGACTATAGAGTAAGTGGGTACACCGAGACTGATGTTGAGCAATCAGATCTAGTGCTTCCGGCGGGAGAAGACGCAACTATATGGGTTTTTGAGCGCTTAACGGTGACCTATTTGAATCAGTGGTCAGCGAGTTCACTTATGTGGGAACTGGCCTATCTAGATAATTCACATCGGGTGGTTGAACGCCTGGGAGTTCCGGCTTCAATTTTGAATGAGCGTCATGTATCTGTGGTGGATATTGTGAGTGAACTATCAAATCGTTTGCTTATTCGGGGTGTTGTGGGGGATGTCATTGAGGGGATGACAGACCAGCAACGACGGGATCAAGTTGCTAAACTTCTGCAAGTTTTCCGACTATGGTGGGCGCTTGATCTCGCCCGACAGAGCTGTCCGTAGGGCGCCCGGGAATGCTCGCTGTTCGCTAATTTTGGCCTGTTGCCTCATGGCGACGACGCCGTTAGGTGCCAGGCTTATTCTTGAGCAAATCAAGTCGGAGGCGTGTAATGGCAGTGAGGGCCTCCATCATGCTGACGAAACAGCCACCTTGGTTGATCTGGCAACGATCTACCTCGTGGAAGAACGCTTGAAAGACTTCGATCTTTTATTTGAGGAAATTGAGAACAGAAATCTTCAAGGATGGTTTTGGGATCCATGTGAGTATGTTAGAGGTGTCTTGGTGTTTCGGGAGTTTGACCATTTAGGATGGCTTGCTAAAGCAAGAATGGCAAAAGAGAGAATTATGAGTCGCTGAGTAGTGTGTCCACTTGCTTCATGGAGAGCAGCAAGTGCAAGTTGTTAGCGGGTGATGGAAAAAAGTCGCCGTTGGTGAGATAGAAGGAGCGTGCTTGCTCGTCTCGGCAGTGCACGATGAGGGCGGCGGCGCCTACTTCTCGGCTGAGCCTGTAGCACCGCTCGATCGCATCCTTGAGTAGTGCTGCGCCAATCCCCCGCCCCTGAGCCCGTTCGTCAACTGCGAGTCGGGCCAGGAGGATACATGGGATCTCCTCAGGGCGGCTGCGGTGATTGAGTCCCTGTGGTGCATCATTGCGGGAGTATGTGGCCGTCGTGATGGCGTAGTAACCGAGAATGACGTCACCTTGGGCGGTGACGTATACGACGGCATTGTTGGCCTTCTGGTTCTGCCATGCGTAGCGCTGGAACCAGTCATCCAGCTCCGTCGCCCCGCTGTGGAACCCTGCCGTGACGTCCTGGCGGATGAGGCGCCGCGGGGCCTCGAGACCTTCAGTGCTCACGATTCGTTGTCGAGATCGATACGGGTCCCGAAGGGGGAGGGGCGGTTCCATAGGCGGGCGAAGCGGGACGTCTCCTCCAGTGGAGCGTCCAGCACGGCCTCAATGGCATCGAACTGCTCTGATGTCACGGAGAACCAGCGACGGTCGGCAAGAACGCGTTCAGCTTCAAGCGTTGCCGAGGACAGAATGAACTCGCTGACGGAGCGGTCCGTCTGGGAGGCTGCTTGCTGAATCAGAGTCTCTTGGCGTCGCGTGGCACGCAGATCTATCCTCTGAGTTTTCGTGGGTGACATGGGGTGCTCCTTCGTGTGTGGCCAATGTACGTACGCCGATCTCGAGGGGCAAGGTGTGCGCGGAGTAAGTGTTGCATGTCACAAGTCGACTCGATGGGGCACCCTGACCCTCGTGCGGTAGTCCGCTCTATCCGACACCGCCGACATTGCCTCGAGCCCACCGGCCCCTACGGCCGGGCGGTGAGGACCGGGTTGTACAGGAGCCGGTTGGGTGTCATCGGGCACTCCTCGCCCACGGCCATCGGCGCGATGAGCCGGTCCGCCCGCAGGTCCTCCAGACGCGCCACCACGCGGTCGCGCAGTGTCCACGGGTCGATGGTGTTGAGGTAGATCTTCGTGCCTCCCTCAAAACCCGCCAGGGTCGACACCCGCCACTTGAGCGTGATGTGCCAGGGCATGGGCTGGTCCACGTCGAGCGGCTTGTGGTGCCACTCCTCGTTGCTGGGCACGTCCGTGCCCGTGGCCGCGTGCAGGGCGTGCACCAGGTCGGCGACGGCGTCGATCTCCTCGCGGCTCATGAGCCACGGCTCGGGGACGGCCGACGTCGAGTACACCTCCAGCGTCGGGTACCGGTGCCCGAACCCGGCGAAGGCCACCGCGTGCTCGTTGCTCGCCACCAGCAGGCCCCTGGTAGGCGGCGTAGTCCACCGCCATCTCGTTGTACAGGTTGGGGTTGGCCGCACCTTCTGCAGCTCCAGCTGACTGGTCACGCCGCGCTCGTCGATGCCGACCAGCTGCTTGTGCAGGTGGTCGAAGCTCGCCCCGGCCGGGCGCAGCCAGTTCTGGAACACGGCCACGTAGCGCACCCAGCGGTTGGCCTCGTACAGGCTCTGCATCGCGTGGATCGCCAGGCGCGTGTAGGCGCGGTGCTCGGCCACGCTCAGCGTCCCCGAGCCGGCCAGGCCCGTGGTGTCGACGGCGTCGTCGGTGAAGTGGCGTCGGCCGATGATGACGTCGTGGCCCCCGGCGAAGAAGGCCGCCAGGAAGGTGCGGTGGGCCCGCTCGTTCATCGTGTCCCAGGAGCCCGGGTCCGCGCCCGCGGCCGCCAGCTTGGTGCGCGCCACCCGCTCCACGTGCTCGACGCCGGCCGGCTCGGCCAGGTAGGCCTCCATGCGCTCGCGGGCGGCGTCGGGGATCTCGTAGCCGTGGTTGATGTGCCAGTAGTCGAAGGAGAGGATCTCGAAGAGGTTGGGCACCCGCCGGAACTCGGCCACCGTGTCGAACAGGGCGGAGGCGGCGACGGCGTCGAGGCGCTCAAAAGCCGCCGTCGGCCCCGCGCACGACGCGCGCCTTCTCCGGGGGCGTCTCCAGGTAGCGCGCCGAGCAGAAGGCGCAGCTGTGGGTGCGGTCGGCCTCCTCCAGCGGGCGGACCTCCGCCACCGGGTGCGAGATGGGCCGGTTGGCGCGGCCCGGCACGGTCCACACCTCGGTGCCGGTGAAGGGGCTGATCTGCTTGACCGTCCCATCGGCCAGGCGCGTGAGTGGTTCGGCGGAGGGGGAGTACGGCATGAGCATGCACCCATTGTGACGTGTTGTGACCCTCCCGCGCGCCCGGCGGCCCTGATGGCGGGCCCGGCCGGCCTCTGTGGACGGGGCGAGTCCTGCCTACAGGGGAATGATCTCGATGTGTCGTCGATCCTGTGACGTGAGCGCCTGCACCATGCGTCCGTCCATGGTGGCGAGAACAGCGTTGTGACGTGCTGCGAGGTCCACCAGGTGCAGGTCGGTGACTTGTTTCGGGCCCTTCAGTCTCGAGAAGCTGATGGACGGCTTAGCAGGAGGGGCGTCGTCGACAAGGAACACGTGATCGTCAAGCGATGTCAGCTCACCGAGTCCGGAGAGCACATCAGCGGCCGCGATCTCGAATCCGGTGACTCGAGGATTCATGAGGAGACGCAGGTATGCGGCTTGGGTGATGGAACAGGTCGCCCACTGATCCACTCCGTCGAACCAGGCGCTGACCACCTCGTGGTGCGCATGGTTGGGCAGCGACAATGCCACGAGGACATTGACGTCAAGCAGTCGCAGGCGATCAGTGGTCGTCATCTCGGTACTGCTCGATGAGCTCTGGCGTCACCACATGAGCCTGCTGGCCTGCGGGCGGGAAGAACAAGGGGATCCCTGTGCCTACTGGGTGCGGCCCCGTGGGAGATTCCCCGGAGCGCGAGATCGGAGACGGCGCGCCCGAGTGACACGCCGTCGCGATGAGCGCGCTCACGAGCCAGGGACAGGACCCGGTCGTCGATCTCAAGTGTCGTCCTCATACGATCATGATCGCACCAGCGCATCACGTCATCAATGAGCCGATGAACTGTTGTGGATTCTGACGGCGGACCTGGCCGGCCGAGGTCGGGGTAGTCTCACTGGCTCGTGCGGACCTGTGCGCCGGGCCCGGCCCTGCGCCCGCACCGCCCGCACCCGACTGGAGACAAGGAGACGATATGGCCCAGGTTTTCACCTCCCTGCTGCTCATCGTCGCGGTGGCCTTCGTGGCGCCGCTGATCTCCTGGACCATTCCCAAGCGGCTCGTGCCCGAGGTCGTCCTCCTCATCCTGGGCGGAATGCTCATCGGCCCCCACGGCCTGGGGACTGGCGATCGAGGACTCCTCGATCGAGCTGCTGCGCGAGCTCGGCGTCGCCTTCCTCTTCCTCATGGCCGGCTACGAGATCGACATCAACGAGCTGCGCGGGGCGGGCGGACGCCACGCCGCCGTCGCCTGGCTGCTCTCGCTGGGGCTGGCCTTCGGCGCGGTCAGCGTCATCGGGGTGACCGGAGGCGCGGCGTCGGCCAACGGCATCGCCATCGCCACTGCCATGACCTCCACGGCGATCGGCACGATCCTGCCGATCCTGCGCGACCGCGGTCTGCTGCCCACGGCGGTGGGCGCCTCGATCCTCAACCACGGCGCCGTCGGCGAGGTTGGGCCGATCCTCGTCATGGCGCTGCTGCTGGGCTCGCGCTCCACCTGGGCGAGCATGGTGATCCTGGCGGTCTTCCTCATCATCACCCCTGCTCATCGTCCGCTTCACCAGCCGCGTCAAGCGCGTGGGGCGCCGTCTGGTCGAGGCTCATCCACCTGGGGGCCCTCGACGACGGCGCAGACCACCATCCGCGCCACCGTGCTGCTCCTGGTGGGGCTGTGCGCGATCGCCGCCATCTTCAACCTCGACGTCATCCTGAGGGCCTTCGCCGCCGGCTTCGTCCTGCGCCACGCCCCGCCCGAGGGCGACGCCGAGTTCGAGGAGAAGCTCGACGGCCTGGCCTTTACGGGTTCTTCGTCCCGATCTTCTTCGTCACCTCCGGCATGGGTATCGAGGCCGGACTCGACGGCGGGGACCTGGTCAACCTGCTGGCCTTCTTCGTGCTGCTGGTGCTCGTGCGGGGTGTGCCGGTGTGGCTGGCCTCCCGGGCGGAGCGACGCAGGACGGCTCACGCCTACTCGATGCGCCAGAGCCTCCAGATCGCCGTCTACTCGACGACGGCCCTGCCCATCATCGTGGCCGTCACCCAGGTGGCGGTCGGGTGCCGAGGCCATGTCGACCTCCTTCGCCTCCACCCTCGTGCTGGCCGGGGTGCTGTCGGTGCTGGTCCCTGCCGGCTGCCGGGACTGGCGCTGGGCCACCGCAGCGACCACGTGCCGGCCAACGAGGTGATGCGCGTGGTCCAGGGGCCGGCAGCTCCCGACGGGACGCACCCCGAGGAGGCCGACGGTCCCGGTCGGTGAGCAGGTCTCGAGCCGCGCCGACCGGCGTCGCCGCCCAGCGGTATCAGACTGCCGGTGGGGAGCGTACCCGGCCGGAGGGGTGAGACGGCCGACGCAGCCCGACCTGGTGGGCCTGCCCTGACCTGCGCGAGCATGCGACGCCGGCGATTGCTCGCCTGGCCGAGCTGGGGATGCACGCCCGAGGGCTGTCGCTGGAGGAGTCGCACCGCCTGGCCGCTCGCCTGGCCGAGATCGAGCAGGATCACGCCCAGTGGCGCGAGCGCTGGCACCACCTGCGCAGACACGGCGGCACCTCCCGCGCGGCCCGGCGTCGTCGGCCCCGGGGCGAGTGACGCCCCTCTCGCCGACGGGGACATGTCGCGCGGCCGGGGACGTTCCACTCCAGTGGGGGACGTGTTGCGCCTCCGGGGACAGGATTCCTGTCCCCGGAGGCGTCGAGGGTCCCCGCCGGATGAGTTGTGTCCCCGGCCGCGCAGAATGTCCCCCACCGGCGGAGGGGGAGAGCGAGCGGGTGACTATCCCTGCTGGGCGAGCATCTGCTCGACCATCTCCTCCATGGACGTCTGGGCGGGTCGGTATCGGGTGCTCAGTTCGAGGCGGCTTCGGGAGGCGTCGGAGCGGACCGCGTAACCCACGTTGCGCCGGATATAGGTTCGAGTCTGACCGAGCCGGGGTGCCATGGCCACGACGACGGGCCGGGGCAGGGCGCGCCGCGGCAACGGGAGCGACCTGCCGAAGCGTGGAATCAAAGTGCTTGTGAGAGCGAAGATGTCGGTGTCCTCCGCGGAAGCGATGTAGCGGCCGTGGGCCTCAGGCAGGAAGGCGGCGGCGATATGCGCCTGGGCCACGTCGCGGACATCGACGACGCTGATTCCCACGCGCGGCGCTCCCAGGCGGGCAGTACCGTCGATCATCATCCGGATCGTGGAGAAGCTCTCGCTGGTGGGGGCGCTGCTCAGTGAGGGGCCGAGGATCATGGACGGGTTGATGGTCACCAGCCTCCACCGATCCTGCTCTGCGGCCAGTCGCCACGCCTCCTTCTCCGCAAGGGTCTTGGAGTAGGGGTAGGGCTCGTGGGACAGGGAGGAGGTGGTGTTCCAGCAGGTATCGGTCAGGATTCGCCCCGGGTAGCCCTGGATATCGGTGGCGTCGCCGTACATGGCGGCGATCGAGCTGGTGAGGACCACTCGCGTGACTGATGGTGTGCGCCCGACACCGGCCAGAACATTGCGGGTTCCTTGCAGTGCAGGTGCGACAAGGTCTCGTTGGGGATCGTCGACTGCGCGAATGAACGGTGAGGCGGTGTGGATGACGACCGCGCAGCCCTCCATCGCCTCGTCGTAGGAGCCGGGCTGGAGCAGGTCGCCGGCGAAGAGGCGCAGAGTACCCGGCGCCTGCTCGGCGATGCGGTTCAGGTGGGCCACCTTGCTCGTGTTCTGAGGGTCGCGTACGGCGGCATGGACGGTGAGGCCGGCGTCGAGCAGGCCCTTGGTGACCCAGCTGCCCAGGTAGCCGGTGGCGCCGGTGACCATGACGGGGCTGCTGGTGTCTACCGGGATGCCGCTCAGATCGATGGTGGAGTCGAAGTTGTCAGTGCTGTCAGTGTTGTCACTGGAGTGTGCTGCCGATGGTTGCACGGCCGCATCCTGACACCCCTGGGAAACGAAGTCAATCAGTTTCATTATTAGTCGGTACGATCTCCCCATGAACGCAGTGGGCTCACAAGCACCGAGGAGCAAGCGCGCCCCGGGGCGGCCGGTTGACGCCGCTCTGGGGCCGGCGATCATGCTGGCCGTACGTGACCTCCTGGCCGAGAGTGGTTACGCAGCGCTGACGACGGCAGCGGTGGCTCGGCGCGCGGGCGTCTCCACCGCGACCCTCTACCGCCGGTGGCCCACCAAGCGCGAACTCGTCCTGGCCGCGACCAGACGCATGATCGAGACCGGCGTGACCGATGAGGCCCTGGAGTCCGGCGCTTCCTCGGCCGAGACCTTCGACACCGGTTCGTTGCGAGGAGACCTGCAGGCCTTCATCGCCCACAAGAACCGGTCACTATCAGGGGCCACCGGTCAGGCGGTGCTGTCGCTTCTGGGCGAGCTGCCTCAGGACCAGGAGCTCAGGGAGCTGTTTCTCGGTCAGCTCCTCGCCGCCACTCGCTCTCATCTGGAGCAGATTCGGGACCGGGCTCGGGCGCGCGGAGAGGGTGCCCCCGATGTGGAACCTCACGCCGGAGCCCGACTGGTCCTGGGCGCGGTCCTGGCCGGGGTCGCCTTTGCTGCCGGCGGTGACGGGGCCGAGCCGTTGTCCGACGTCGATCAGGATCTGCTGCTGCGTGCGCTCGGAGATGAATGACGGTACTCGCCGACGGGGACATGTCGCGCGGCCGGGGACGCTCCACTCCAGCCGGGGACGTCTCGCGCGTTCGGGGACAGGATTCCGGTCCCCGACGGCGTCGATGGTCCCCGCCCGGAAGGACACGCACCTGGCCGCGCAGAATGTCCCCGGCGGTGTCCGGTGAGTCGGCTCCCCGATCAGGCTGGATGAGGGCCAGCGCCCCGGCGCTCGCGGCCGCTACGATGGCCATCGTCACGGCCTCCACGGCCCGCTGCACCGCACGACCCACGGGATTCTCCCCACGATCTCCTTGATCCGACGCTTGAGCTCGCCGCGGCTGAGTCCGGTCTCCTGCTGCGGCAGGACGGTCGGTGCGACACCGAGCGCCTGCAGGATCGACAGCAGGGCGACGTCGGCGCCGGTCGGTGGCTGCACCCGCGCAGGGCGCCGTCGATGCGCGCGCGCAGCTGCCGCTCGGGGACGGGGTCGAGCGTCGGGGTAACTGGGGTTCAGCGAACCGAACAGCCCACCGGTGTGGATACGCACCACCCCGGCCGCCGCCAAGGACTCGGCGATGTGACGGGTGGGGTTGAGCTTGCCCCAGGCCACCAGGGAGGAGAATCGCTTGCCGTCCTTGGCGGGCAGGAGCTCCAGAGCCCGATCCAGCACGGGGTGCCCGGTCGGCTCGGAGCTGACGATGTAGATGCGGGGTTGCGCTCCTCGGTCAGGGCTGATACGGCCGGCCAGCAGCAGGTCGGTGAGCAGTGCGCCGGTGAGCCCGTAGACCGGGTACGTCATGCGGCTCTCCGGCTTCCCGGAGTCCTTGGTCAACAGGAGGAACAGTTCTTCACAGGTCAGCATCGCATTCATGACTCCAGTACAACGTGCCGTCATCAGAATGTGATCCCTCTGGGGTGCGAGATCCGGGCCCGACCCGGCTCCTCCTCAAGGGGGAGGCATTCTCAAGGAGGAGGCATTCACCCACCCGACCGGGATGCGGCCGGCCCCTCGCCCCGTTCCCGCCTGACCGGGTGCGAGACCGGGCCGTTCGCGCTGGGCGTTCGATCGGCGCCCAGATGACGCTGAACGTGTCGCACCCCGCGTTTAACCTGGGGGCCATGGCTCGCGCGATTCGGCATGACGACTGGCCGGTGGAGCTCACCGATGACCAGATCATCAGCCGGGTCGGCCACCAGGCCTTTCAGCGCGGGCTGGACTACGCGCGCAAGGGCCGGGTGCGGGGCATCGGCGTCGCCGGGAACGGGGACATCATCAGTGCCCAGTCCAAGGGCTCGGGCACGCGGACCTACCAGACCATGGTCTTCCGCAAGCAGAGCGCCCGGAGCGCCCCGGAGGCATGGGTCGGCACCTGCTCGTGCCCGGTGGGCAGCAACTGCAAGCACGTGGCCGCCCTGCTCATCACCGCGCGCACCCTGGCGCAGGAGGAGCCCGACGCCGCCCCCTCCTCCGGCCGGGTCGCCCCCTGGGAGAGCCGACTGGCCGACCTGCTGCGGGTGGAGCACGCCCCGCGCCGTCGGATGGCCCTGGAGATCATCGATGACCCCGGCAACATGTGGGGCACCCCCGCCGGCCTGTCCATGCTCCCGCTCATCGAGGGCAAGCGCGGCTGGAACCGGCAGGGGGCCTCCTGGAGCCAGATCGCCACCGGTGGCCTTGACGATGACGTCGACCCCGGCGTCATGGGCGTCCTGCGCGAGCTGGCCGGAATAGCCGGCGGCCACGGCTTCTACTACGCCGACGACCGCCTCTCCCTGACGACCGCGCCCGCCCGCGTCTGGGACGTGCTGCGCCGAGGGGTGGCGGCCGGCCTGACCCTCACCACCGCCCAGCGCCACGGCATGCCCGTCCACCTCGCCGAAGGGCTGCGCGGCGGCATCCACCTCACCCGGGAGGAGGGAGGAGACGTCGTCATCACCCCCGCCGTGGAGATCGACGACGTCGAGGAGCTGCGGCGCCTCCAGGTCCCCGGACTGAGCCTCAACTTCTCCCTCATGCCCATCGGCGACCCCGTCCACGGCTTCTACACGTGGATGCCCGGACGCGAGCTGCTCCTCATGCCTCTCGAACCGCGCCCCAGCGAGGCCCTCTCCCGAGTGCTGCTGGGAGACGGCGAGGCCATCACCATCCCGGCCGGGGACGTCGAGCGCTTCGAGACCGAGCACCTCGAGGCCCTCACCCGGGCGCTGCCGGTCCTGTCCGCCGACGCCTCCATCCGCCTGTCCCGGCCCACGACGCTGCGCGCCGCGCTCGCGGTCCACGTCGACGCCGACGAGCACCACCTGACCACCGAGTGGTCCATCCGCTACATCAGCGAGAACGGCGAAGCCCGGCACAGTCACGGCCTCCCCGACCTCTCCTCGGCGGCCGAGGGCCGCATCGAGGGCGAGACCGCCGGCCGGGACATCGAGGGGGAGATCCGCCTGGCCCGAGAGGTCCTCAACCGCCTGCTGCCCCTGGCCGGCCGGCACCCGGCCCTCTGGCAGCCCCTGGACCTGCGAGGCATGGACACGGCTCGCTTCATGACCGAGACGCTGCCGGTCCTGCGCGAGCTGGAGGCCTTCGACGTCGAGGTCGACGACGACGTCCCCGACTACCGCGAGGCCGACGCCGCCCCCGTCATCACCACCAGCGTCAGCGATGACGAGGACCGCCCCGACTGGTTCTCCCTGTCCGTGCAGCGTCCACGTGGGCCAGGAGGAGATCCCTCTGGCGCTGCTCATGGCGGCTGTGGCCACCGGGGAGCCCTGAGGTGCTCCTGGAGTCGGGCACGTGGGTGAGCATTGACCGACCGGAGATCGAGGCCCTGGCCCGCCTCATGGAGGAGGGGCGCGAGCTGGCCGACCCGCAGGCGCAGGGCGAGCTGCGGGTCAGTGCCCTGCACGCCGGCTACTACGAGGTCCTGGAGTCACTCGGCGTCATCGAGCGGGCCACGGCCCGCTGGAAGGAGCGGGTCGGGCGGCTGCTGGAGCGGGCGCGCGCCGCCGAGGCCACCGCCGAGCACGCCGATGGGCGGTCCGCCGGGGGCGGCGACGCGGGCGGCACCGGCGAGGGAACCGGCGGGTTTTCCGTGCCCCGGGGGATGCGGGCGACGCTGCGCCCCTACCAGCTCGAGGGCTACCGCTGGCTGGACTTCCTGCGCCAGGCGGGCCTCGGCGGGGTCCTGGCCGACGACATGGGACTGGGCAAGACCGTCCAGGTGCTCGCCGCCGTCCAGCGCCTCATCGAGGAGCGCGAGGAGGCCCAGGGGCAGGGCCTGGCCGACGAGCCGACCAGCTCCGGCGACCCCGGTGAGCCGGAGGGGGCCGGGCCGGTGCTCGTCATCGCGCCGACCTCCGTCGTCGGCTCCTGGGTGGAGCAGGCCGAGCGCTTCTGCCCGGGGCTGCGGGTGCGGGCCGTGAGGCGGACGGCCGCCAAGCGCGAGGAGACCCTGACGCGGATCGCGGAGGGCTGCGACATCGTCGTCACCTCCTACACGATCGTGCGACTGTGTGAGGAGGAGTTCACCGCCCAGGACTGGGCCTGTGGTGTGCGACGAGGCCCAGTTCGTCAAGAACCACACCTCGGCCACTTACAAGGCCGTGCGGCGGCTGCGGTCGCCGTCGACCATCGCGATCACGGGCACGCCGCTGGAGAACTCGCTCATGGACCTGTGGGCGCTCATGAGCATCGCGGCGCCGGGGCTGCTGCCCGATCCCGAACGCTTCGGGCAGGTCTACCGCAAGCCGATCGACCGCGGGGACACCGAGGCGCTGGGGCGGCTGCGGCGCAGGATGCGGCCCTTCCTGCTGCGGCGAACCAAGGAGCAGGTGGCCGCGGACCTGCCCGCCAAGACCGAGCAGGTCCTGGCCGTCGAGCTGGGCGCCAAGCACCGCAAGGCCTACGATCAGCGCCTGGCCCGCGAGCGGCAGAGGATCCTCGGGCTGCTGGAGGAGGACACCGCCCAGTCGCGCTTCATCGCGCTCAAGGCGCTCACCACCCTGCGGCAGATGGCGCTCGACCCGGCGCTCGTCGACGGCGGGGACGTAACCGAGCCCGGGGACGTTGAGACTCCCGGGACTGAGGGTTCAGCGGACATGGGCGGCGAGAGTCGCGAGAGCGGAGAGAACACGGCCGGCGGGAAGGGCGCCTCCGGTAGGAGGTCAGTCCCCGCGGCGCGAGGGGAGCGAAGGGACAAGGCCGTCACCGCCTCCGCGACGGGCCACAGGGCCGGGCCGATGGCCGAGCCCGTCGGCCAAGGTCGAGGTGCTGGTCGAGCACCTGGGGCCGATCCTCTCCGAGGGGCACCGCGCCCTCGTCTTCCCCAGTTCACGCGCTACCTCCGGCGTGCGCGAGCACCTGGAGGCCACCGGTGTGCGAACCGCCTACATGGACGGCTCCACCCCGACCGACAGAAGGTCATCGACGCCTTCCGGGCCGGCCAGGCCGACGTCTTCCTCATCTCCCTCAAGGCCGGCGGCTTCGGGCTCACGCTCACCGAGGCCGACTACGTCTTCCTGCTGGACCCGTGGTGGAACCCGCAGGCCGAGGAGCAGGCCGTCGACCGCACCCACCGGATCGGCCAGGACAAGCCGGTCATGGTCTCACCGGCTCGTCTCGGCCGACACCATCGAGGAGAAGGTCATGGCCCTCAAGGAGAAGAAGGCCGGTTCTTCGCCCGGGTCGTTGAGGGACCGGCGAGACCGGCGGCGAAGGTGCTGAGGGACGGCCGAGGGCTACGGGCGCGGGTGGACTCAGTCCGGCGGCCCTCACCGCCGCCGAGATCCGCGAGCTCATCGAGGGCTGAGGCCCTCAATGCGGTCGAGCGCGGTCTGAGCTCCCCTGCGCCCGACCCCCGCACTGTGGACCCCGTTCGGTTGTGCCCTGGGTGGGGTCCATCCGCGCGACCGACAGTGTCACCTCCCTCGGCGCTGGGGACAATCCGCGTGAACAGGTGCGGAGTCTGCCTTCGGGGACATCTCTCTTCCGGCCGGGGACATCGTGCGCGTACTGGGGACAGGAATCCCTGTCCCCGACGGCGTCGAATGCCCCCGCCCGAGTGGGACGCACCTGGCCGCTCAGAATGTCCCCGGCCGGGAGTGACCGTGGCGGTCTGCACCTCCCTTCGGTGTCCTCCCGCGCCATCCGGACCATTGCTCCGTCGGGGCCTGCATGGTCCCATCCGCGCGGTCAGGTGGATCGGCGAAGGCGCTGGCGGTCCCCGGGTCCACAGAGCCGGGACTGCAGGTGGTCTCCACAGGGCTGAGAAGCCCTGAGCGCGGGAGCTCGGGGCAGCCCGATGCTGGTGGTGCGGGCACGGCGCCCGCTGGGGAGCAGCGGAGTGCTGGTCCCCACCTATCAGAGGAGAACCACCATGAGGAGACCCACCAGGACCGCCCCTGCGCGCTCTGCGCACCAGTGTGATGCTGGCCCGTCCGGGTGATGCGTCAACGCTGCCGGACGTCATGCGGCGCCTGACGTCCCGGGAGGAGGGCATGGCCACCGCCGAGTACGCCATCGGGACCTTGGCGGCCGCGGCCTCGCCGGCCTCGCTGCTGGCGCTCGTGCGCTCGGGCAGCCTGAGCGGGGCGTTGCAGTCCATCATCGAGTCGGCGCTCTCCGGTGTGATGTGCGGCGTCATCGCAGCACGTGGGCGCGCTCGCCCCCGAGTGGCCCGGGTGCCCGGCGGTGGCCGACGTCGCCGCCCGGGTCCCGCTTTCCCGCCGGCCTTCCGGCCGCGCGCAATCGCATCCTCACCTGGTCGTCGACCCCACCGAGGCCACGGGGTCGAGGACCAGGACGGGTGCTCTGGACGAGGAGAGCAGGGGATGGTGACGGCCGAGACGGCGCTGTCGCTGCCCGCCGTCGTCCTCGTGCTACTCATGGTTCTGGCGGCGGTCAGCGCCGGCGTCACCCAGCTGCGGGTGGCCGACGCCGCCCGCACGGCGGCCCGCCAGGCCGCCATCGGCCAGGACGACTACACCGGCGCCGCCCAGCGCGTGGCCGGTGGGGGTGAGCCCTCGGCGTCGAGCAGGGCGAGGCTCACCTGCGTCACCGCCGCCCGACCCTGTTCCCGGACCCTGGGCGGGCTGGGCCTGACGGCGCGCGCCCGCGCCTGCGCCTACACCGAACCGAGCGGCTCAGCGAACCGCCCACGAAGGGACGAGCGCGGTTCGGGGACGGTTTACGCCCTGGGTGTCATCGCGGTGCTGCGACGGCGGCGGTCGGCATCGCGGGTCTCATCCAGGCCCAGAGCGCCACTGGTCGGGCCCGGGCCGCCGCCGACCTCGCGGCCATCTCCGGTGCCACGGTCCTGTCCTCGGTCATCGCCCCGGTGACCCCTGTGCCATGGCGCAGCGCGTCGCGGACGCCAACGGCGCCTCGGTGAGTGCCTGCTCCGTGGCCGGCGAGGACGTCACCGTCAGCGTCGTCGTCCCGACGACGATCCTCGGCCTGCCCCGCCAGGCCACCGCCCGGCCGAGCCGGCCCCGTCGACGCCCCACCCGAGCCGTGAATCGGCCTGCGCCTCAGTCCTAGACGGCGACGGTGGCGCCGCCCGCGAACTGGGCCGCGTGGAGGCGCGCGTAGGCGCCGCCCGCCGCGATGAGTTCATCGTGGCTGCCCTGCTCGACGATGTCACCGTGCTCCATCACCAGGATGGTGTCGGCGTCACGGATCGTCGACAGGCGGTGAGCAATGATGAAGTCTCGTGCGGCCCTCGCGCAGCGCGTTCATCGCCTGCTGGACCAGCAGCTCGGTGCGGGTGTCCACCGAGCTGGTGGCCTCATCGAGGATGAGCACGGCCGGGTTGGCCACGAAGGCCCGCGCGATCGTGAGCAGCTGGCGCTCGCCGGCGGAGATGTTCGCGGCGTCCTCCTCCAGAACCGTGTCGTAGCCCTGTGGCAGGGCCTTGATGATGTGGTCGACGAAGCACGCCCTCGCAGCGGCCTCGACCTCCTCATCAGTGGCCCCGGGCCGCCCGTAGCGGATGTTCTCGCGGATCGTGCCGGCGAACAGCCACGGGTCCTGCAGAACCATGCCGGTCCGACGACGCACGTCGTGGCGCGTCATCGTGGCGATGTCGCGCCCGTCGATGAGGATGCGTCCCCCGTCGAGCTCGTAGAAGCGCATGAGCAGGTTGACCAGGGTGGTCTTGCCCGCTCCCGTGGGCCCCACGATCGCGACCGTGTGCCCGGGGTCGACCCTGCAGCGACAGGTCCCGGATGAGTCTCGACCTCCGGGCTGTGGGAGAAGCGCACGTGCTCCATCTCGATGACGCCCGGCCCTGCCGGGCGCTTCGGCGAATCCGCTGGGTGCTGGGGCGGGTCCCCGAGGTCCGGCCGGCATCGGCGGTCGCGGCGCCCGCTAGTCGCCGCGTAGCGTGCCGGCGCTCTCCGGTGCGACGTCGTCGGACGCTCCTCCTCGGCGTCGAGCAGCTCGAAGATCCGCTCGGCGCTCGCGGTCCCGGACTGCACGGCCGTGGCCATGCTGCCGAGCTGGCCCAGGGGCTGGGAGAACTGCTGGGAGTACTGGATGAAGGCCTGCACGTCGCCCAGACGCAGCGACCCGGAGGCGACCATGGCGCCGCCGACCACCGCGATGGCCACATAGTTGATGTTCCCGATGACCAGCATGATCGGCATCATGATGCCGGAGAGGAACTGGGCGCGCAGCGAGGCCCGGTAGAGCTCCTCGTTCTCGGCGGCGAAGGCCTCGCGCACCGACTCCGTGCGCCCGTAGACCTGCACCAGGGCGTGCCCGGAGAAGGACTCCTCCACTCGGGTGTTGATCTTGCCGGTGCGCGCCCACTGGTGGGTGAAGGCCTTCTGCGAGCGCGGCCCGATCACCCCGAAGACCACGCCCATGAGCGGGAACATGATGAGCGCCACCAGTGCCAGCTTCCAGGAGATGGAGAACATCATCCCCAGCACGCCCACCACCGTGAGGATCGCCGTCAGGGCGCCGGACAGGGACTGCTGGAGGGTGTTGGTGACGTTGTCGACGTCGTTGGTCAGGCGGCTGAGCAGCTCACCGCGCTGAACGGTGTCGAAGTAGGCTCAGCGGCAGGGCGATGGACCTGTCCTCCACCTGGGCGCGCAGCCGGTAGAGGGCCTTGATGGTGATGCGGTTGATGAGCCAGCCCTCAAGCCAGTTGAGCAGGCCCGAACCCACGTACAGGACCAGTACCACCGTCAGGATCCGGCCCAGGCGGGTGTAGTCGATGCCCGCGCCGGGAATGACGTCCATCGCCGAGAGCATGGTGGCGAAGTCATCCATCCCCCGCGCCCGCAGGGCCTCGATGGCCTGGGCCTTGGTGGTGCCGGCCGGCAGCATCGTGGAGACCACGCCCTCGAAGATGACGTTGGTGGCCTGGCCCAGCACCTTGGGGGCCGCCACGGCCAGCACGACCGTGCCCACGGCGGCCAGGGCCACGACCACCAGGGAGACCCGGTAGGCGCCCAGCAGCCCGACCATCCGTTTGAAGGAGGGCCAGAAGGCCTCGGCCTTGCCCGGGGGCGGCCCGTCGTGCCAGTCGCCCGAGGCGGCCTGCGCCTCAGCGGCCAGCTTGAGGTCCTCCTCGCTGAGCTCGTCGGGGCTGACGGTGGCGCTCGCACCGCTCCCGGCGTTGTCGCCGGTGTTCCTGCCGGCCTTCTTGCCCATGTGGCTGCTCGCGTTCCTGCTCATGCTGCGGCCTCCGCTCCGAGCTGGGAGGTGACGATCTCGCGGTAGACGGAGCAGGTGGCCAGCAGCTCGGTGTGCGTGCCGCTGCCCACTAGGTGGCCGCCGTCCAGGACGAGGATCTGGTCGGCCTTGGTGATGGTGGAGACCCGCTGGGCCACGATCACCTTCGTGATGCCGGCCGTGGCCGGCCCCATGGCCTCACGCAGCCGCGCGTCGGTGGACACGTCCAGGGGCGGAGAAGGAGTCGTCGAAGATGAGGATGTCGGGCCGGCGCACCAGGGCCCGGGCGATGGCCAGGCGCTGACGCTGACCGCCCGAGACATTCGTGCCTCCCTGGGCGATGGGCGCCTGAAGGCCCCCGTCCATCTCGGAGACGAAGTCCTTGGCCTGGGCGACCTCCAGGGCCTCCCACAGCTCGTCGTCGGTGGCCTCCTCGCGCCCCAGGCGCAGGTTGGAGGCCACGGTCCCGGCGAACAGGAAGGGGCTGCTGGGGCACGAGCCCCATCTGCGACCACAGCGCCTCGGGGTCGGCCTCGCGAACGTCGGTGCCGCCGATGAGCACCTGCCCGCTGCTGGCCTCCAGCAACCGGGCCAGCAGCCGCACCACCGTGGACTTGCCCGACGCCGTCGAGCCGACGATCGCCGTCGTCGTACCGGGCTGGACCGTGAAGCTCACCTCCGCCAGGACGCGGGCGTCGGCGTCGGGGTAGACGAAGGTGACGTCCCGCATCTCAACCGTCCCGGGAGCCGGGGAAGGTGTCGACGGCGTCGGGGAGGAGGTGATGGTCGGCGGCGTCGCCAGCACCTCGCTGATGCGCTCGGCGCAGACGGCGGCGCGCGGGATCGCGATCGTCATGAAGCTCGCCATGACGATGCCCATGAGGATCTGCATGAGGTAGGACATGAAGGCGATGAGGGTGCCGACCTCCACGTCGCCGTCGCCGACCTGGTGCCCGCCGAACCAGATGACGCCGACGATCGTCACGTCCAGCACCAGCATCACCAGCGGGAACAGCAGGACGAAGAGCTGACCCACGCGCTCGCCGACCCGGGCGATATCGGTGTTGGCGCCCTCGAAGCGCTCGGTCTCGGCCTCCTCGCGCACGAAGGCGCGGATGACCCGGATGCCGGTGAGCTGCTCACGCATCACCCGGTTGATGGTGTCGAGCTTGTCCTGGTAGGAGCGGAACAGGGGCAGCATCCGGCTCACGATGAGCCCCACCGCCACGAGCAGGATCGGCACCGACACCCCGATCAGCCACGACAGGCCCGGGGCGCGTGACCGCCATGAAGATGCCGCCCAGCGCCATGAACGGCGCCGTCACCAGCATCGTGGCACTCATCATCACCAGCATCTGGACCTGCTGGACGTCATTGGTGTTGCGGGTGATGAGCGAACCCGCCCCGAAGGCGGAGATCTCCCGCTCCGAGAAGCCGCTGACCCGGTCGAAGACCTCGCCGCGCAGGTCCCGGCCCATGCTCATCGCCGCGCGCCGCCAGGCAGGTCGCCAGCACCGTGCACACGCCCTGGGCCAGGCTGACCCCAGCATGAACGCGCCCATCCGCCAGATATAACCGGTGTCCCCGGAGGCCACACCCTTGTCGATGATGTCGGCGTTGAGGGTGGGAAGGTACAGGAGGCCATCACCTCCAGCGAACTGAAGCACCAGGACGCACACCAGCAGCCCTGTATAGGGGCGCAAGTACGTGCGCAGTAATCGAAGGAGCATGCCGGGAACATATCAGCCTCACCTAGCGTGAGGGCCAGTGCCCGGTGCGGCGATCCTCAGCCGTCGAAGCCCGCCGCGTCGACGGCGTTCGGCTCCTCCGGCGGCCCCGGTACCGGCCTCGACGCCGGAGGGCTCGGGGACGCCGTCGGCGCCGCCTCGAGCATGGAGCCGCAGCAGGACGGTGGCCCCGGCCTTGTCCAGGGGCTCGTTGTTGTTGCCGCACTTGGGCGACTGCACGCACGAGGGGCAGCCGCTCGCGCAGCCGCAGCCCTCGATGACGGTCAGCGTCGCCTCCAGCCAGTCGCGCCCGGCCCGGTAGCCGCGCTCGGCGAAACCCGCCCCGCCGGCGTGCCCGTCATGGACGAAGACCGTGGGCGCCCCCGTCTGTGGGTGCGCTGCGGTTGACAGTCCGCCGATGTCCCAGCGGTCGCAGGTCGCCAGCAGCGGCAGCATCCCGATGCTCGCGTGCTCGGCCGCGTGCAGGGCCCCGGGCAGGTCGGTGGGCTCCAGGCCCGCCACCTCGCAGACCTCCTGCGGAATCGTCCACCACACGGCGGCGGTGGGCAGGACGTGCTCGTCCATCTCAAGGGCGTGCTGGGAGACGACCTCCCCTCCCGGCAGCGCCATGCGCTGGTAGCCGGTCACCTGACTGGTGACCTCCACCGACCCGAAGGACCAGGTGATCGCCGCCGTACCCGGGGGCTCGTGCCCGTCGCCGAGGGTCGAGGCGACCCGCCTGCCGCCGGCCGGATCGGGACCGGGGCCGGCGCAGGTCTGCTCTTCGGGCTCGTGCGTTGACGGCTCATGGCAGTCGTCCGGCGTCCTCTCACCCGGCCGGCCCCAGACCTGCTGCTCGCGCTCGGCGATGATGCGCACGCTCGAGTGCGACCGGGCCCGTGTGCGGTAGCCGACCGCCGCCTTCTGCCGCACGAGGGCGACGTCGTCGGCCAGCTCCTCGACCACGTAGACGCGCCCCTGGTGGACGTAGACCGCGCCCTCGTGGACGGTGGAGTCGGCGGCCGCGCCGTCGACCGTGCCGATGACGACGCCCGTGTCGGCCTCCACCACCGGCACCTCGGGCGGCCCATCGCCGCGCAGGGAGGTCAGATCCTGGGGCCGCCCGGGCGGGTTCACGTTCCAGAACCAGCCCGTGGGTCGACGCCGCAGCGCGCCCCGGCCCTCCAGGCTCGCGCAGCAGGGCGTCGTCGGGCAGGCCGAACAGGGCCAGGGTCCGAGGCCCGCAAGGGCGCCTCGGAAGCGGCGGCGCACAGGTGGGGCGCGAGCACGTAGGGGTTGGCCGGGTCGAAGACCGTGGCCTCGGGGGCGGCGAAAACCGCCTCGGGATGATGCACCAGGTAGGCGTCCAGCGGATTGTCGGAGGCGATGAGGACGGCGAGGCCGCGGCCACCGGCACGTCCGGCCCGGCCCGCCTGCTGACCCAGCGAGACGCGCTGCCTGGCCATCCGGCGATGAGGACCGCGTCCAGCCCGGTGACGTCGATGCCCAGGCTCCAAGGCGTTGGTGGTGGCCAGGGCGCGCAGCCGGCCCGAGCGCAGGTCAGCCTCCAGGGCCCGGCGCTCCTCGGGCAGGTAGCCGCCGCGGTAGGCCGACACCGTGCCGATGAGCTCTGGCAGCGAGAGCCCCAGCGTGTGGCGGGCCCGCTCGGCCACGACCTCCGCCGAGCGACGAGAGCGCACGAACACCAGCGCCCGGGCGCCCACGCTCAGCAGGTCCACGAGCAGCTCGGCGGCCTCGACGACGGCGCTGCGCCGCGCCGAAGGATCCTCACCGGGATCGCCCGAGTCCGGCTCGGTCGCCCGGGCCGAGTCCTGGGCTGGCTCGTCGTCAGGCGCAGGCAGCACCCAGGGGTCGCGCAGGGCCGGCTGCCACAGGGCCAGGGTGCGCTCCCCGGCGGGCGCGGCGTCCTCGGTGATGGCCACGACGTCGTCTGGTGCGGCGCCGATGAGGCGGGCCGCGGTGAGGGCCGGCTCGGCCGCCGTCGCCGAGGCGCACAGGACGACCGGCTGCGGGCCGCGTGGGCACAGTCGCGCCACGAGCCGCAGGAGGCGACGCAGCACGAGGGCGACGTGCGCCCCCAGGACCCCGCGGTAGGCGTGGCACTCGTCGATGACGATGTAGCGCAGGCCCCGCAGGAGACGGGTCCAGCGCTCGTGGCCCGGTAGCAGCGGAAGTGGAGGAAGTCGGGGTTGGTCAGGACGACGTCGGCGTGGGCTCGCACCCAGTCTCGCTCGGGCAGGGGAGTGTCGCCGTCGCAGGTGCCGGCGCGCACCGTGCGCAGCGAGCCCGTGGGAGTGCCGGCCTTGCGCTGGACGGCCTCGAGCCCGCCGATGAGCCTGATCGAGGGCTGCAGCCTGGTCGGCGGCGAGCGCCTTGGTGGGGAGAGGTAGAGGTGGTGGGGCGCCGGCCGTGGGCGGAGATGCGCGAGTCGGCGCCGGGGGACTGGGCAGCCAGGACGTCGGAGAGCGCCGGCAGCCATGCGGCCAGCGACTTGCCCGAGCCGGTGCCGGTGGCCAGGACCGTGTGGTGGCCGGCGTGGGCGGACTGCGCGGCGGTGACCTGGTGCGTCCAGGGGCGCTCGACGCCGATGCGGCGGTAGGCGGCCACGAGGTCGGGGTCCGCCCACTCAGGGCCAGTCGCCGTGGTGGCCGGGGCGGGCCGGGGTGCGCTGGAGGTGGACGAGCCGGCCGTCGCGCCCTCCGATGGACTCCAGGAGCCCGGTGAGGTCGCGTCTGGTCCCGTCTGCCATGGGGCACAGTGTGCACCACCGGTGGGTGGCAGGCTGTGGCACAGCGCCGCGGTCGCTCGTGTCCCGTTGCCCTACTGCCCGACCTCGATCGCCGCGTTCGTACCTTATGTCTCCCGTTCGAGGGGTAGAGGGTACGAACGCGGCACCTACCCCACGAACGCGCGGCGATCCCACCGGTGTCTGAAGTATCCCGTGCAAATTATCTACATGAACGGTCTCGACCTGGCAAGATCCTCCCATGGGAAAAATTGCTTCCGTTGATGATCTCGAACAGGGTGCCGGAGTCGAGAAAGCACCCCTTGCGGAGACTGGGGCGGACAAGAATTACTTTAAGAAATGCTGTCAGCTTATGAAGTCAGGGCGACGTTTGATGGTCCAGGTTTTTACTGCATGCTCAAGGTTCGTGGCAGCGACTTTGTGAGTGTGGGAGGACTTTTTGTGCGACCAGGGAAGACGTGCATGGATTTTCTTGCGAACTCAGTGGATCCTTGTAAACCTCAGGTTTGACAATAATCCGATTTGGGTGGCAATTTCATTTGTTGTAGCTCTCTTGTTCATTGCATACATTATTTCATCCCTGTTAGTTTATGGTGCTGACTTTATTTTTACTGATTTTATGGTAAAGAATATAGGTGAGCCATTCAGGCAAGCGATTCGTGATGGACTTCTGTGCAGCGAGAAAGAGTGTAAGGACAACGCCGGTAAACTGCAAAGTCCGATTGGTGATTACCTGGCTCTTGAGGCTGTGGTCTACGCTTTGACTAAATCTGTGGAAGAATTTGCTTCGTGGGGGACGGAAAAACCCATGGGCACAACTATTGGGCAGCAAGAACTGTCCTTTAGGGCGGTGTATGGGGATTGCTTTAGTCGTTGTGCTGAATTTTGTCCTAACGTCGATTATTTCCTACGGATTCTTAGTTCCGATTCCCAAAAGAATGCCTCTACGGTTACTTTACTGCAGCCTTATCGCTTTTATGTTCGCTGTCGGGGTATTTCGCATGCTCTTTGATGTCCATAGGGCCTTCCCTGAGAGCTTTGAGCTGATATCGGATGCAATTCATGCGCGAAAGAGGAGTTTACTTCGACTGTCAATGAAATACCAGGATCGTGAAATTAAACTTGAAGACAAGACCAAGGAGACAATTGGTGGTACTGAGGTTTCCTCCTCGCTAAGTGGGCGATTTCTCTTGCGTTGGTGTCGTTGGAGAGTGAAAGTGCTGGGCTCTCGTAGGTCTTGTAATGGCGGTCCCAAGCATAGCTTCTTCCGTCAATTTATTGTAAATATGGTGATTAGGCTTGCGATTGTGGTTGTTGTTGGGGCTGTTGTTGGGGGGTGTGAATATTTGATGTTGCATGCTGGTCAATCTTATTTTTATCTTAATATTGTTATTGCGGGGGGCGCGATTCTTATTTTTATGGGATTTCTTGATGGCATCTCCATTTCGTCTGGTGTTTTTGTTGGCATGGGTGGCAGGCGGACGCTGGCACTACTGAATGCCCTCTTTCTCATTACCTATGCTTTTATTGTATACGCCCTGAATGAAGGCATGCCTAAATACTCCCTTAGGGGCTGGCAAATTTCTTTGATTGCGGTGGCGGCGCCATATCTTCTGTTTGTTGTTGAGCGAATTTGTCTTGAACGTTTTTTTGAAAGGCGGGATTTCGAGTTGGTGTCACTTGTGTGGATGCAACGTTCGCTAAGGCTCGAGATTGAGGTGCTTCAGAGGCGCCTGGAGCGGAGGTGGACTCGACGTTCTGGCTCCTCAAATCGCCTGTCGAACAAGGGGAGCCGCCGTAGTTCCTGGCCTCCTTCTCGTTCGCGTCGTTCATTTTTATGCATCGCGTCGTGAGGGGAGGTTCGCCTACACAACGGCGAAATAAGTGATTGAACCTGGAAATTTGCGCCTGACCTGGGGGTATATTGCTGGTAGGTGATTGAACTCTGGGGCTCCGCACTGCGGCCATCTGTGTCTCAAGCACGTGCCGCCCGCTCCTGAAAAGCCGTAGTCGTATCTTGTGTTTCCCGTTCGAGGGTAGAGGGTACGAATGCGGCACCTACCCTACGAACGCGCGACGATCCCACCGGCGTCGGCGCATCCCCCACCTGGGGGAGGCTCCCGCGCAGACGCCGTCAGTAGGGTCGGCCCATGGCCGACGTCCCCGTCTCCTCCAGCGCGCACGCCCGCAGGGTGCAGATCCTCGTCTGGAGCGGCTCCGCTTCGATCACCGTGGTGCAGACGCTGCTCGCCCTGATTGCGTACCTCAGCCTGGAAGGCGGCTCCACGGTCGTGCCGGGCCCTGGCCCGCTGGCAGGTGATGTATGCCGGGCACTACTCATCTCCTTAGCCTGCCTTCTCCTCCTCATCCCGGTCCTCAGAGGACCCCGCCCGTCATTGCCGATCCTTATCGTTGTCCTGGGACTCATTCCTCTTGGCCGCAGGTGGCGGTTTACGTGGCTGCGACTGTTATCGGCATGCGTAAAGGGGCGAGGACGATACCGGTGGTGAGTGGTCGCCACGACCGTAGGTGTGGGCCTGTCTCCGCTCCTCAATCCGAGTCGCGAAGAGGGGCGCGCTATCGTCCGCCGCCACATACGCAATGTATACTCTCCCGATCTGCATCGTCTGCGTCATGCTGGGCGACAACCTGCAGGCCCGCGAGGGCCTGCTGCGCTCAGCCTCCCGCGAGGCCCGCCTCATCCGCACCACACAGGAGGCGCGCATCGCCCAGAGCCGCGCCGAGAACGCGCCCGCATCTCCCGCGAGATGCACGACTCCCTCGCCACCGCCTCTCCCTGGTCTCCCTCCACGCCGGCGCGCTCCAGACCCGCACCGACCTGGATCTGGGCAGCGTCCGCAGATCGCGGACAGCATCCACACCCTCGCCGCCGACTCCGGACGCGGTCGCGCCAGATCCTCGCCGTCCTGCACGACGACGGTTCCGCCGACGGCGCCCGCGCCACCTGGTCCGATGTCGAGGACGTCCTGTCCTGGGAGCGGGAGGCCGGCCAGCAGATAGACCTGCGCCTGGCCGAGTCCTGGGCGGATTCCTTCGAGGCCGCCGACGCCCGCAGTCGGCACGCGGTCCTGCGCACCATCGAGGGCTGCTCACCAACGCCCGTCGCCACGGGGCCGGTGGCGTGGCCCACCTCGACTGCGAGGTCGAGGGCCTCCGACGGTCTCAGCGACGACGGCGCGGCCCTCGTGGTGTGGTGCGTCAACGACTGCCCGTCCACGCCTCGGCCGACGGCGCCCGGCGGCAGCCTGGGCCTGGAGGGCCTGCGCGAGCAGCTGCGGCTTCTCGGAGGCGAGCTGCACGTCTCGCAGCCGGCCGGCCAGACGGCGACACCGGATCGGTCCGACCGCACTGAGCAGCCCCGCCGCTTCGTCGTCATGGCCGCCGTCCCCGCCCGAGGTCGTGCTGACTGACCGTCGTCATCATGCCGACGCGAGGTGGACGTGTGCCCGAAAGGCATCCCCCACCCGGCGGAGGCGGCCGCGGCCGGCGCCCGGCTAACGTCCGTGCCGAACCTGCCGGGGGAGTGAGAGGAACACCGATGAGAATGCTGGAGATCGCAGTGGTTGCCATGGATACAGTGGTACTGCTCCTCACGGTCTTCAGGCTGCCGCACCGCTGGTGGCAGGCGGCTTCCAAGGCGTCGAGCATGAGGCGGTGGCTGCGGGCCGAACCCGTCCTGCTGGTGGGGCTTCTCCTTCCCCTTCTGGCCCACCTCGTCATCGAGCGACACCGGTTCGTCATGATCCCGGCCTACGCCATCACAGTGATTCTGACCTGTGTCCTTCTGACGCGCTGGTTCCGCCGGGCTCGTCGTACCGCCGACGCTCCGCGGCGCAGGCGGCCCGCCCTGCGAGTGCTGGGGCGTATCACCGCGATGATGGCGGGGATCCTCGCTCTGGCGGTGTCATCTGCGGCCGGCTTCCTGCTCCCGGTTTTCACGCTGCCGACGCCAACTGGCCCCTACGCCGTCGGGTACACCGAGGAGCACCTGACGGACTCCAGTCGCCAGGAGTGGACAACGCCCGATGAGGACGACCTGCGCGAGGTCGAGTTCTCGATCTGGTACCCGACGGAGGCGACGACCCAAGGAAAGCCTCTTGCCCTGGACCGCAGGCTGGCCAAGAGCACTGCGGTGAACGGCGACGACGTGTTTGGAACCGCTCGTGCCAGGGGGTGCTGGAGAACTCGTTGGATCATTTCCGGCTGATCGACACCCACGCGGTGCGCGGCGGTCAGATCGTCCAGGTGCCGGGCGGATTCCCCGTCATCTTCTACTCCCCAGGCTTAAGGACTGGCCGTTTCGACAACACCTCACTCATGGTGGACCTGGCCAGTCAGGGTTACGTCGTCGTCGCTGTGGACCATCCCTACACCTCCGGTGCCCCTGTCTCCCTGAGCAGTGGTCGCCAGGTCGACCGTGACCCGGGTGAGCCCTCGGTTACCGAGGCGGGCCAGCGCGAGAGCTGGCTTGAAAGGGCGGCCCGTTGGACCGCCACCAACTCCGCGGATCTCTCCTTCATCCTGGACCATCTCACGGCGCTCAATGCGGATCCCGGCAGCCCGTTCCATCATCGGCTCAACCTCGACTCGGTGGGTGCTATGGGTTTCTCCCTCGGGGGCGCCAGTGCGGAGCAGGTCCTGGCCGATGATCCCCGCTTCGATGCCGGGGTCAACATGGACGGAACCCACTTTGGAACAGTCCGCGACACCGGCGTGCCGGTCCCCAGCCTCAATATTCTGTCCACCGATCACGTCGCTGACATCTCCAAGGCCCGTAAAGGGGAACAAACCCAGGACGAGGGCTCTATCGAGGATGCCCGGTTTCAGGAGCGGTTCCCGACCGCAGCACCGGACCGACCTGGGCCGTCACCATTGAGAACACCAACCATGTCAGCCACGACCTGTTCTCCTTCATCAGCCCCGCTCTGACCGGGCAATACGGTCCAGCCGCAGACCGAGGAGACGATTCGGGCGCTGGTGAGCGACTTCTTCAACCACACCCCTGCGCGGCCAGGAGCCCAGGCTGCTGGGTCACGACTCCGCCATGCCCCGGAAGGTTCACTTCCTGCCCGATCCGGCCCGCCCCGACGTACAGTAGCCTCCCAGGTAGTTGAGCAAGCAAAGGAATCGGCATGGACTCACCGCAGCGCCGTGTACGTGTTGTCATCGTTGACGACGACGCCCTCGTGCGCACCGCCTTGCGTCTCATCCTGGAGAGCGACTCCGGCGTCACGGTCCTCGGCGAGGGGTCCGACGGGCGCAGCGGCTACGACGCGGCGCGCAGTCTGCGCCCGACGTCGTCCTCATGGACCTGCACATGCCCGGCACCGACGGCGTCTGGGCCACCGCCCAGATCGCCGCCGACTGCCCTGACACCAAAGTCCTCGTGCTGACCGCCTTCGACACCGACGCGATGGTCGCCGCCGCCCTACGAGCCGGCGCCACCGGCTTCCTGCTCAAGGACAGCGCCCCCGAGGTCATCTTCCGTGCCGTGCACGCCGCCGCCGACGGCCAGCGGGCCTTCTCCGGCTCCGTCCTGGACCGGCTCGTCGAGGCCGCCGTCGAGGCCACCCCGCAGCGCCGCGCCTTCCCCGAGACTGTCACCGAGCGGGAGCGTCAGGTCGCTCTGCTCGTGGCTCAGGGCCTGGGTAACGGTGAGATCGCCGAGGAGCCTCGCTGTCGGAGCCAGCACCGTCAAGACCCACGTCTCCCGCCCTGCTGGACAAGTTCGGCGTCACCAACCGGGTCCAGCTCGCCGTCGCCGTGGCCGAGTGTGCCGAGGCTGCACTGTGAGCCCTCGTCCCGACAGATAGAGAGCCCGGTCCCATCCGGTGGCCCCTGGCCTTCGTATTGTGTCGCCGTTCTGACAGACCGGGCCCCGGTCTCGCCCTGCCGGGAGCGATCCGAGGCCCGGAACGTCCGGCGCTCGCAGTGGCGTCGCCGGTCAGCCCTCGGTGCCGCCGGCGGCGGCTGGGGCTCTGCGGCGCAGGTGGTGCCCTCTGCCGGGACGGTCCCGTTGACGAGGAAGTCAGTCATGGCCGCAGTGGCACAGGCGTTGCTGCCGAAGGTGACTGCCCGTAGCCCTCGACGGTGAGCAGGGTGGCCGTTGTCCAGCTGGTCGGTGAGGCTCTGAGCCCAGGGGTAGAGGGTCCGGGAGTCCTTGGTGAGCCCGACGACGAGGACCGGGTCGGAGCCCTCGGCGTGGGTCTCCTGGGGTGGGGTCTGTGCCCGGTGTCCCCAGCCGCGGCAGTAGGCCTCCAGGCCATTCGAGGTACCGCCGAAGAAGGGGTGGCTCTTCTTCTCGGCGGCTGACTGTGCGTCCCAGTCGGAGACGGTCTCGGCCGTGTCCGGGTAGTCGTGCAGATGACGGCGGGAGCCACGAACACGCTGTTCGCCCCGCTGACGGCCTGCTCGGTGGTCGTCGGCAGCATGGGTGCGAGCACGCTCTGCTTAGCCTTCACCATGAGGGCGCCGTCGTGGTTGTTCATCGCCGGGGTGAGCATGGCGGTCAGTGCCTCCCAGTCCGGTTTCTCAATGGTGTAGTGCTGGATGATGGTGGTGGCCTCCTGTGTATTGACGGTGATATTGGAGTCCGGGGCGGTGAGGGGATCCTGGTCCAGGCCGTCGACGAAGGCCGTCAGCTGGGCGATCGCCTCGTCCGTGGAGCCGGTCAGCGGGCAGCCATCATGGGCCTGGCGGTGCTCGATGTACTGGCGCAGGACACCTTCCTGAAAGCCGTGACCTCGGCCTCCCCGTCGGCCCAGCGCTGCGACGGGTCCATGGCCCCGTCCAGGACGGTGCGTCCGACGCGGCCTGGGAAGAGGTCGGCGTAGACGGCTCCGATATGGGTCCCGCATGAGACCCCGAGGTAGTTCAGCGTGGCGTCCCCGGATGTGGCGCGCAGGACATCCAGGTCGCGGGCCACATTGCGGGTGCCGACGTGATCGAGCAGCTCGGGGACCTCCGAGTGCTGAGCGCACGCGGCGGCGTCGGCAGCGCCCCGATCCATCTTGTCCTGGGCCGACAGACTCTTGGAGGAGGCGGTGTTGCTTGGCACGATGTCGGGGGTCTTGCCGTTCTGGGCGTCGGTGAGGGCCTGGCTGATGTCCTCGTCGGTCCAGCAGGTGATCGGGGTGGACTGCCCCACGCCGCGAGGATCGAAGCCGACGATGTCGTAGCCGGCTCGAAGCTCCTCGGGCAGGGCGGTGGCCTGGGCCTCCAGCTCCTGGATCCCGCTGACGCCGGGGCCTCCTGGGTTGGTGAACAGGGAGCCGTGCTCGGCGTCGCCGTCGGAGGCGGGAAGCTTCTTCAGGGCGATCGTGATGGTTTGGCCGCCAGGGTTGTTGTAGTCCAGGGGGACGGTGACCGTCCCGCACTGGAAGGGCGAGGTGCCGTCCGAGCAGTCCTGCCAGTCAATGGTCTGGCTGTAGAAGCTCTCCAGTCCCTGCGGGGCGCTGGTCCGGGAGGCGGAGGCGCCGGTGGTGCTGGCAGTGGATCCACCAGTGGAGCCGTCAGTGGATTCTCCGGCTGCGGTGCTGGTCTGGTCGGTGGGTGCCGGCACGGATGAAGGGGTGGCGCCTGCGGCGGAGGCCTGTGGTTGGCAGGCCGTCAGGGGCGGTCGACAGCATCAGTGCTGCCAGGGCCGCGCCAGCCTTCCGCGTGGTGAGGGGGGTCGGTCTCATGAGGTTGTGCTCCTTCGGGTGCTGGGGTCGTCGTCGACTTCTGCGTGCTGACGGCCGCGCCCGTGGCGGCCGTCGGGAGGCGTACCTCCTGTCTGGCTCGTGCCTGCGGGTGGGGCTCTGTCCGGACTGGGCTCTCACGCGTCCGGACCTCTGCGACGATAAGAGCGCGGCGGTGCTGGCTTCCTCGGCCGGTGGGCCAGAATCTGCCGACCTGCTGGAGGAGAGGGACGACGTCGTCCTCCCCCATGTGGCCGCTGTGCACGTCCCCGCTGCCCGTCGCTCAACAGTCCGGGGCCTCGGGGCCACTCACCAGGAGTGGTCCCGAGGCCCCGAAGCCTCTCGTGCTCGCAGCTGCGCCTTCCTCGTCGCCCCTACGCCGTCGCGGTGACCGGACCGGCAACGGGGGCGTCGTCGGAAGTAGGCCCGGATACGGTGCCGGCGCCCGAGGCGGTGCGCCGGGAACCGGCCTGCAGGAGCACGAGTGCCAGCGGCGCCACCGGCACGATCGCGAAGAACACGGTCGCCCACAGCGCACTGAGGCTGAGGAGACCCGTGGATGAACAGGATCGTGGGGGCGAAGATCACCACGATGATGAAGGCCGCCAGGGCCCCGATCACCGGCCGCATCCGCTGTGGCGCCAGGGCGGTCAGCGCCAGGGCGAGCGTGGGGAGGACCAGGACATAGGCGGCGCCGGGCACCAGCACCATGAGCGGGATGCAGGCGGCCGCCAGCAGGGAGCAGCACCGCGGCGACGGCCTCCTGCCCGAGCCCTCTCCTTCCAGCGCCGCACCACGAAGCGCGCCGTGAGCCCGGCCCCGATGAGCGCCCGCCGGCGAACATCCATACCAGTAGGGGGTTCGCCCGAGCCCGCTCTCCGGCGCCCACTTCATCGCCATGGCCCCGAGCCTGCGCCAGTCCTGCGGCGGCGGATGCGGACGTGGCCCGCCAGGTCAGGCCCCAGACAGTTCCCAGGACCCGCTTCCAGCGCAGCGACCTGACCCGTACCACGACGACGCCGAGCGCGGCGATGACGGCCAGGCAGCCCAGCCCCGTCCCGACCGCCGCCGGGTAGCGCACCGTCAGTCCCCGCCACAGCCTGGAAGAAGTGGAGGTCGCCGTCGGCCGTCAGCGTGGGGGCCTGCCCTGTCGAAGGCCCAGGCCCGCGTGAGGCCGAGGACCCGGTCGCCGTAGTGCTGGAGGGTCGAGTGGTCGACGTAGCGCGGGGCGTCCGTGGACTGGTGGTAGTGGTCGGCATCCCCGACCGCCGCGATATTGAGCACCGTGAAGCCCTCGGGGATGAGGTTCGTCATGTCGGTGGAGTTGGGCATGAGTGCGTACAGCGAGGGGAAGAGCGAGCCGGTCACGGGCTGTTTCACGTTGCTGAGGAAGTAGCCGGCGACGGCGCTGTTGTTCGGGGAGGTCTCGAACATGAACGCCGGGCCGCTCATGCCGCGCGCCTCGAGGTTGAGGACGAGGTCGACGTTCTCGTAGTCGGCGCGGTGGTGGCGCATCTCATTGCGGGCGCCGATGAGGCCGATCTCCTCAGCGTCGGTGATGACGATCTTCAGCGAGTTCTCCGGCTGGCGCCCCTCGGCCTTGAGGGCCCGGAGCGTCTCGACGATGGTGGCCACGCCGTAGCCGTCATCGGCAGCCCCGTAGGAGTCACCGGAGGTGGTGAAGCGCGCTCTGTCCCCGTCTGAGTCCGTGGCCGAGTCGTAGTGGGCCATGAGTGTCATGGTGCGTTCCGACTTCCCCGGCACGTCGACGACGATCGTCTCGGCCGGCGCGTCCTTGACCGCCGCCTGCTGCTCGGTGGACAGCATGTCGAAGGTCTCCTTGTCCACCGGCTCGCTGGAAATCGAATAGCGGGTCGGAGTGCACGTCGGCGGTGTAACCCAGGTCGGCGAACATGCCGATGACGTCGTCACGCGCCCGGTCGTGCGCTTCTCGGTTGAGGACGCTGTGGGGCTCATCGGCGAGGCGGTTGATAGAGGCCATGGCGCGCTCGGCGGAGAACGTGGTCGGGGCAGCGGTGGTCGGTGCGGGGAGGGCAGGATGAGGACGCCTCAGGCCCGCCACCAGCCCCAGCAGGGCGGCGATCGGGGCCAGCAGGCGCCGAGCGAGATCGGGTACGGAGAAACGGTGAGTAGTCATGGCAAGGAACCTAGGAACTCGAAAATGACGTGTTGATCGGTCGAGAGGTCGAAGTTGGTGGTCTTCAGGTGGAAGCGGGCGGGGCTCGGCTCCCCCACCTGGGGGAGGGCAACGGTTGAGAAAGCATCGGGTCGGCCGGTTCAGGCCTTGGGCCAGGCGACGAACAGGCAGACGGCGACGAAGGCGACAGTCAGTGCCAGCTGTGTCCAGCCGAGCCAGGCCCGGCGACGTGGCAGGGTGGGCAGGTCCGGCCACAGCGTCATGCCCCGGACGATCCCGTACAGGCCGGGCAGCGACGCCACCGCCAGGATCCAGGTGGGCACGTGCGCCCAGGGGCCCCTGAGGCCGCGGCCGCCGCCAGGCAGGCGAGGAGTGCGGCCACGCGGCAGATCACCGCCATGCGGCTGGGTGCGCTGCTGCGCGGGCGGCCGTGCACAGGCCCACGACCAGCGCCAGGATGGTGAAGATGCCGAGGATCATGCCCTGAGCAGCATCTCGGCCGGCACCGGTAGGTGCGCTGTCGAGATCTTCTGCCCGTCGGTCAGGAGCGTCGAGCGAGCGCGGCGGCGGTGCCGTCCGTGTTCTGGTCGGTGTAGACCATGACGGCCTTGCCCGACTCCCTTGTCGATGGCCAGGTGCGCTCGCGTACTCCGACGTGGTGCCGCCGTGGCTGATGATCGTGCCCGTCGACGACGTCGGTGTACCAGGTGTAACCGATCTTCTCGCCCGGCAGCCTGGACGCCGGCCAAGACCTCGCGGGCCACCGAGCCTCCTGAGGAGTGACCCTGCCGGGGACGGTGCTGGTCAGAACCGCCTGCGCGTAGCGGGTCATGTCCTCCGGGGTGCTCCACACCCCGGCGCCGGCCGGTTGGAGGCCGTACCGCTGAGCGACTGGCCGCGGCGCCCATTGGCCTGGACCCCGTGGATGGCGCCGTTGGGGAATCTCCGACTGGCCGGCGATGAGGGTCGTGTGCTCCATGCCCAGCGGCGTGAAGAGCCGCCCGAGACGTAGGACTTCCAGGAGTCGGCCCCGGCGGCGCGCCTGAGGGCCTCACCCAGCAGCGAGATGCCCAGGTTGGAGTAGACGAACTCGCCGCGCTTGCCCATCTCGGTGGTGCGGGTCTTCGATGAGCCTGGTCGGTGCTGTCGGCGAAGGGGTTGAGCCCCAGGATGTCGCCTCGCAGCACGAACTTGCTCAGGTCCTGTGAGGGGACGCCCGGGATGCCGGAGCGGTGCGAGGCGACTTCCTCCAGGTGGCCTCGCCCGCCGGGGTGCCGGCGAGCTCGGACAGGTGGGTAGACAGCGGGTCGCTCGCCTTGACCTCGCCGCGCGATGGCATCGGCCAGGAGCCTGGCTGCTGAAGGTCTTGGGTGATCGAGCCGATCTCCATGGGGGTGGTGGACGTGTACCGCTGGCCGGAGGTGGCGGTGCCGATGCCGGCGTGGCGGGCGCCCTCGGCGGTGATGACGGAGACGTGGATGCCCTGGGCCTGGTAGTCATCGGGCAGGAGGTCGATGACCTGCTTTGGCCAGGTCCTTGTCTCCCGTGATGGAGGAGGTGTCGGCCTGGCGCGTGCGGCCCGACGGCAAAGACCGTCAAGGCCAGGCAGGCTGCCAGAACCGCGCAGGCCCAGCGGGGCAGAAGGCCGGTGACCGGATGGGAGACGTGGGTCTGACCTGCTGCGACGGAGGGCGGGAACGGCGGAGGGAGAGGTGTCAGTGCTCGCGGAGCCAGGTTGTCGGAGCGTGATCGCCCACACGATCCGGCCACCTGGTCGCTCGATGTCGGGTCAGCCCGACAAAAAGAATGACGGTCCGCGAGGAGGGCAGGTCGGCGGGGTGACATGGGGGCGCCCCGTCCTGATCTGGGTGAGCGCCGGTGACGGGGACGCTGATGAACAACCTCCCATGCGGTTCCGGACGTGCAGAGGGCCTTGGAACGGTGGGGAGTGTCCAAATCGGTGACAAAGGCGGTTGCAGGCGTTGAGTGCGCTTGAAAAAACCGCATGATTCCGCGGTTCGCGTGGCTCGGCGAAAAGTGGTTGAGCTCCTTTGTCTCCGATTTGGACACAATGCTCGGGCTACCAGGGCGTGATGTCTCTGGACATGGGTGACAGTTCTGTGTCAGGACTTCGATGGGTCCTGGAGACCACAGGCTGACGGATGTGCCAGTTGTCCACAGGGCGCCGGCGACCGGGTTGCGCCCACTCCGCAGGTGGGCGGCAATGGGCTCCATGAGCACCTTGGACACAGACCTGCTCGCCGTTGTGCGCGGCTGCTACGGCGCGGTGCGCGTTCGGGACCTTGACCTGTCTCGCACTCAGCGCCGTCATATCGCCTCTCTGTGAGAGCCGGTGAACTCATCGACCATGAGCACGGTGTCGTCAGTCTTCCGGGGGTGGAACGTGCCGTCGTTCTGGCGCGTATCCACGGTGGACTTCTCCCGTCAGGCCGCTATGTGCTACTACGACCTGCCGGTGACACAAGGGGCCGAACAGGTTCATCTTGTGGTCGCGACAGGTAGGCGATTCTCAGTTGTTGGGCGGGAGGTGCTCCATGCAGACCGGCATCGGACTCGGTTATCGCCAACCTCTACCCGGTGCAGTCACTCCTCGAGGCGCTGGCTCGTTTTCTGCGCTGCCACGTTCAGGACGAGTCTCCGCTCATCGCTCTTGACGCAGCACTTCACGATGAGCGCGTCACTGTCGGGCAGGTTCGCGACCCGCTTCGCGGCCCTGGTTCGGCCCGTGCGCTCGCTCGGCTCGATCGTGCCAGCGACCGGGCCCGTTCCCCGTTGGAGACGCTGGCGCGAATGGACCCTCCGAGGCTGCAGGACTGAGTTTCGAGGACGGGTGGAGATCGAGGGCGTCGGCGAGGTGGACCTGGTGGTCGAGGGATGGGTGGTCGTGAGTCCCGGACGGCTACACCCTACCACTGCGACGAGTACCAGTTCGGCCTCGACCGATGGCGCGACCGCCGGCTTGTTGCCCGCGGCTTCCTGCCACTGCGCTTCACGAGGAAGGATGTCTACGCGCATCAGGTCGTCCCGGACGTGCAGAGGGCCTTGAACGGTGGGGAGTGTCCAAATCGGTGACAAAGGCGGTTGCAGGCGTTGAGTGCGCTTGAAAACCCGCATGATTCCGCGGTTCGCGTGGCTCGGAGAAAAGTGGTTGGGCCCTTTTGTCTCCGATTTGGACACGGACCTCCCTTGAGAGTGTCTTCCAGGCCCTGGTGATGCCTCGTCGGGGGATGGCAGGCGGCCGGCGGCAATGATGCTGGGGCAAGTGGGTCGTGCGGAGAGTGATCACGCGTAGAGGTGAGGGCTGCGCTCCCGTCCTTGTCCCAACACGCCGGGCAGGAGTGATCTGGGCTCATATGTGCGCTCCGGGCGGTTCTGCCGGCTCGTGTTCCAGCACTCGACGGCATCCGCGGGATCGCGCGAGAAGGTGTTGCCTATCAGGACAAAAGTCCCTTACCTCTATCGCAAGATGTTGTGGTCCAGATACAATCAAGACACAAGATGATGTGGCTCAATGCGGCTCCTGCGGTGCATGCGGGCGTAGGGTCGGCACCGGTGCCGCCGACCGACCCGCTCTCAGCAGGTAGTGCGCAGTCGCTGGCGGCGCCGGGAAGAACCGGCCCCATCCACGCTCGACAGGGCCGCGAACAGGAACGAGAAGGACCATCGGAGAGACCCGTGCTCGAGAACCACCCTGCCCCCACCGACACTGCCACCCCGAGCCCCGTCGACGGCCCGGCCTCGACCCGGTCGCCACCCCGCTTCCACGCCGGCGCCCGCCGCTGACTCGCGCCTCGTGGCCCTGGCTCGGCTGACTCCGCTGTTGCCCGCGGCGAGCGCCCTCACTCGTGGACGCCATCGCCACCATCACCGAGTACCTGGACCGCCTCGACTGGCGCGTCAACGCCAACGCCAACCAGGGCTACTCGCTGGGCGGGATGATGCTCAACACCTCCGGCAAGGTCGTCGCCAACTACTGGCTCCAGCCAGGTCTCACCCGGCCGCCGCCGGCCAGGCCCACCGCAACGCGGACCTCCACATCCACGACCTGACATGTTCGCCGGCTACCGCGCCGGCTGGTCCCTCAAAGACCTCCTTCAGCAGGGCTTCAACGGCGTCCCGGCGCCATCGCCGCCGGCCCCGCCAAGCACTCTCCTCCGCCGTCGGGCAGATCGTCAACTTCCTGGGCACCCTGCAGAACGAGTGGGCCGGCGCCCAGGCATTCTCCTCCTTCGACACCTACATGGCGCCCTTCGTCCGCCTGGACGACATGACCCTACGCCCAGGTCAAGCAGTGCATGCAGGAGCTCATTTTTCAACCTCAACGTCCCTCGCGCTGGGGCACTCAGACGCCCTTCACCAACCTCACCTTCGACTGGACCTGCCCGCGGACCTGGCCGACGAGCACCCCTCATCGGCGACGACGTTCTGCGACTTCGCCTCACGGCGACCTCCAGGCGGAGATGGACCTCATCAACCGCGCCTTCATGGAGGTCATGACCGAGGGGCGACGCCGAGGGCGCGTCTTCACCTTCCCCATTCCCACCTACAACATCACCCGGGATTTCGACTGGGACGCCCCAAACACCGAGTGCTGTTCACCATGACCGCGAAGTACGGCCTGCCCTACTTCCAGAACTTCATCAACTCTGAGCCTCGACCCTCGGCATGATCCGCTCCATGTGCTGCCGCCTCCAGCTCGACCTGCGCGAGCTGCTCAAGCGCGGCAACGGCCTGTTCGGCTCGGCCGAGCAGACCGGCTCGGTCGGCGTCGTCACCATCAACATGGCCCGGCTCGGCTACCTCTACGCCGACGACGAGGCCGCCCTGACCGCCCGGCTCGACGAGTACCGCTCGAGATCGGCCGCGACACCCTCGAGCTCAGCGCACCGTCATCCAGCACCACATCGACGCCGGCCTGTTCCCCTTCACCAAGCGGTACCTGGGCACCCTGGACAACCACTTCTCCACCCTGGGCGTCAACGGCATGAACGAGATGGTCCGCAACTTCACCCACGACGCCTACGACCTGACCGACCCGCGCGGCCACGCCATGTGCGTGCGCCTCCTGGACCACGTGCGAGACAAGATGATCGAGTTCCAGGAGGCCACCGGCCACCTCTACAACCTCGAGGCCACGCCGGCCGAGGGCACCACCTACCGCTTCGCCAGGAGGACCGCAAGCGCTACCCCGGCATCCTCCAGGCCGGTACGGAGGCTAACCCCTACTACGAACTCCTCCCAGGTCCCCGTGGGCTACACCGACGACCCCTTTCGAGGCCCAGGAGATGCAGGAGGGCTCCAGACCAAGTACACCGGCGGCACCGTCCTGCACCTGTACATGAACGAGCGGATCTCCCTCGGCCGCCGCCTGCAGGAGCTCGTGCGCCGTTCCCTGACCGCCTTCCGCACGCCCCTACATCACCATCACGCCGACCTTCTCCATCTGCCCGGTCCACGGATACCTCGTGGGCGAGCACCTCACCTGCGACAAGTGCGCGAGCCCACCCGAAGGCCGAACCGGTCGAGTGCGAGTGTGGGACCCGCGTCATGGGCTACTTCCGGCCGGTGCGCTCCTTCAACATCGGCAAGAAGGGCGAGTACGCCGAGCGGCGGATGTTCACCGAGGTCGCCGCCGGTGGCCACGGCCCGGCCGTCTCGCGCCTGAGTGCGGTCAGTGCCTGAGAGGACCCACTAGGACCGCTGGGCGCCGTTGGATGATCCGGCGACGGCGCTCAGCGGCCCCGGTGTCGCAGCGACACCGGGACTCGGGGCGGCCTCGCAGCCCCGACAGATCTCGACAGCACCGCCGACGACGTCTCGAAAGGAGGGGGCAGTGACCTCACCGCAGACGAGTCCGCCGACCGGCTCGCGCGCCTCCCGGCCGGCCCGGGCCTCTGGGGGCGGCGCGGGCCGTGGTGCCTCCGCCTGCTCGAGGTCCGCGGGTGCCGACGGCGGCGGACCCGACGAGCCCGGCCGTCCCGAAACCGGCCGGGGCGCCGCCGAGTGCCGGGCCGGTGCCGGCCCCGACCACCGCCCGGCCGACGACCTGGTGATCGCCGGGCTCGTCCCCATGAGCACGGTCGACTGGCCTCGATCACCCTGACCGCGACGGTCTTCTGCCAGGGGCTGTCCCTGGAACTGCTTCTACTGCCACAACCAGGCCCTCATCCCCGCCCGCACGCCCGGCCAGGTGGCGTGGGAGGAGGTGCGCGCCCTGCTGCGCCGTCGACGGGGCTGCTCGACGGCGTCGTCCTCACCGGCGGCGAGGCGCTGCGCCAGGACGCCCTGGCCGACGCCGCCCGCGAGGTCATCGACATGGGCTTCCAGGTGGGGCTGCACACGGCCGGGCCCTACCCGCGGCGGCTGCGCGACATGATCGAGGCCGGGCTCGTCGACTGGGTGGGGCTGGATATCAAGGCGCTGCCCGAGCACTACGGGCAGGTGGTCGGCCGGGAGAAGGCGGCCACGAAGGCCTGGGAGAGCCTGGATGTGCTCGTCGAGGCGGCCGGCCGCGGCGGCCCGGACTTCGAGGTGCGCACCACCGTGGTGCCCGGGGACGTGACGGCCGACGACGCCGTCGAGGTCGCCCGGCGGGTGCACGCGGTGGGTGCGCGGGTCTACGCCCTGCAGCAGGCGCGTTCGGAGGGGACGAGCGGCGAGTTCGACGTCGTGGCGCCCGGCTGGGACGGGATGTGCGAGCGCATGGCCGAGCGCATCGAGGCCCTGGGCTGGGAACGCTTCACCTACCGCCCGGCATAGGGCGGTTCGTGTGGGGAGCGGTGTCCATGGTCGGGCGGTGGGTGCGCTACTAGCCTCGGGGCATGAGCTACGACATTCTGATTTTCGAGCCGGCGGCGGTCTCAGACGAGGAATTCCCGCAGTGGTGGGAACAGGTCTCCCGGTGGGAGGAGCCGCGCGACTACGACACCACCGACGGCTCTACCCCGGCGATCAGGTCCTTCTACCGAGACCTCATCCGCTCCTTCCCCCCGTTCAACGGCCCCGACGCGCTGAGTGAGGAGGAGCTCGAAGAGCGGGAGGACAAGGGGCTGCCGGTCGCCGAATACACCATCGGCGCCGACCACATCTACATCAGTGTCGGCTGGTCGGACGCGAACGCGCTCGTCAAGATCGTCGGCCAGATGGCCTGGACGCAGCGGCTTGCAGTCGCCTACGTCAGTGACGACAGTTCGATCGTCCGGCCGTAGCGGCGGGCGGGGCCGCGGCGCCACGCGGACCTCTCATAAGCGCGGGTGTCTTGTCCGATAACGACCGACTGGTTAGGCTTCTCGTATCCGCTGGAAGGGTTCCCGCATCAAAGGAGACGACCGTGAAACCCGCACGAGCAACCCAGCTTCTCATGACCGCAGGTCTTGCCGTGGCGACGGCCACCGCCTGCTTCCCGGTCCAGCCCCAGGGTGCGGGCCCGGGGGCTGCTGCTCTGTCGACCAGTGTCGGCACCGAGCAGGCATCCCCCGGCGGCCCGGCCAGTGCAGCGGCCTCAGCGGTGCCGGCCGGTAATGCCTCCGCGCCGGCGGCACCGTCGTCGAGCATGGGGGAGACGACCACTACTGCCCGTCCGGTGAGCCCTCCGCCTTGCCGAGCGAGCCCGCCGCCTCCCGTCCGACGCCGCAACAGCCTCGCCCTCGCAGCCCTCCGAGGGCTCGGGTCAGGGGACGCCCGATGCCGAGATCAACGGCTGGAGCATCGACTACTTCGAAGGCTTCGAGGCCTCCTTCGAGGACACGAAGTGGGGCACTACGGCTTGATAGGGGCTGCCGTCGGCCATGGCGCCATGGGGAATCATGTCGGATGAGAACTCACTTGTTGAGAACGGCAATCCTCATTATCCGCACCCAGTACCGGGATGGGCAGTGGAGCGCCGGTGGCGCCTCGAGCGCTGATGCCTTCGCGGCTTCGCGAGGTCGGTGGGAGGTGCGCGCCAAGTTCCCCCGGGCCAAGGGGATCGGCTACGCGATGCTGCTGTGGCCAGAGGACAAGAGTTGGCCGCCGGAGGTCGACTTTGCTGAGGGACGCGTCAACGGGCCGCGGGTGTCGGGCACCTACCACTGGGGTGACCCCACTCCGAAGGGGCACAAGCAGGACCAGCGGGTCTTCGACAACACGGACATGGGTGGCTGGCACACCTACGGTGTCATCGTGGAGGACGAGTACATCGCCTTCACCTTCGACGGCCAGGAGTGGGGCCGGATCACCCGGGACGACGTCGGCGAAGGCATCACCGACAAGCGGATGTGGTTCGGGGTTCAGACTGGGGCGATGGATCCCAACGACGACTACGCCAAACGGTACGAGACCGTCGACGGCGGTGTCCCCGGCCCGCTCACCCCGGCCGTCTCCGACATCCAGATCGACTACGTCGCCCACTACACCAGGGGTTGACTCGGCGCGCCGGCGTGGCGTTGCTCCTCGAGCCCTCGGCCCCTGCCTCCGCCACCGCAGCCGCAAAAGTAGTACATGAGAACCTTTGTCGTATTCTCGTGTCATGAGTGCAGCGGGTGTGCCGGTTTCTCCGGGGGCAGGACTGTCGGACTGCGGAGGTCAATCAACAGGCCGGACGGGTCTACCGTGAGGTCGAGTCCACTGGTGTGCCCGTGACGGTCACCGACCGTGGTCGCCCTGATCGCCCAGATCGTCCCGATCCGTGATGACGAGTCCTGGTATGAGCGGATGGTCCGTGAGGGCAAGGTCCGTCGGGCCGCAGACGACTGGGCGCTGCCCGTCAGGCGGTGGCAGGCGCCTGACGGCTTCGACCTGGAGCAGTTCCTCTTCGGTGAGCGCGAGGAGGATAGGGTGATCTACCCTCGATACCCTCGGTGGCGCTGCTCTCCCTCCTAGGGCAGCCTGGGCCTGACGAGGCCGCGAGGGCTCATCATGGTTGCCCATGCGACAGAGGGGCTGGTGTCCTCCTGTCTGCTCAAGGTGGAGATGGCGCGGGCGGCGCATCGCGATCACTTCGACGTCCGCGTGGTCGATGAGTTCATCGAGGGGTGGAGCTCGTCGAGATCGGCGGATGTCATTGAGCGCGCCAGCGCCCTGACTGGTGAGTGGAGTCTCTTGACGCCATTCACCCTGGCGACTGCGATGCTGCTGGACAATCCTCGTCACCCTGTCACAATCCTGACTCACGACGCCCGCTTGGCCGACGCCGCCCGGTCCCGGGGACTGGGCGTGATCGATCCGCTGGGCTCATAGCACCCTGATAGACCTCGTCGAAGGGCAGGCGCGGGTTGCGCTCCTGATAGGCGTCCGGCCCCGGGTGACCGACGTTGATGACCAGCAGCACCTCCACGTCCTGACCGGCGAAGAACTCGGTCGCCAATGCCTCGGCATCATCGCCGTTCATGGGGCCAGCCGCCAGTCCGACGGCGCGAATCGCCCTGAATGACGTAGGCCGTCTGAATCAGCGCTGAGGCGCGTGCCCATCGTGCCCGCATCTCCGCCCCGCCATCCTCCAGCAGCCGCTGGTAGCGCTCGGCGCGCGGGTGCAGCCGCGGTAGGGACCCGACGAAGGACCGATCGGCTGCGCAGACGAGGGTAAGAGGCGCCCCCGCGGCCTGTTCGCGATTGCCGCTGGGAAGACAGGGGCAGTAGCCGTTCCCTGGGCTGCCGCCGACTGGATGGCTACCACCTCAACGGCTGGGCGTTGACCGCCGTCGGCGCCCACTTGGCCAGGTCGTGGATCGCCCGCAGCTGGGCGCCGGTCACCGGCTCGTCGGTGAAGGTATACGCGGTGCGTGCCCCGCCGAACAGCAGCGAGGCATCGGACTCGGTCAGGACGGACTCGCCGGGCACGGGGCCCGGAACCGGAACGGGGGAGACGACTGCCATGCCCCGATTGAAGCACGTGCCGTCTCCCCTGGGCGGAGGTCGTCCCGACAAGGCAGCCTTGCTGTACCCCGCCCTTGCTCACCTCGACCTCCTGGCTCAGGTCTCGCAGCGGCTCTCCGTCGCGGAGTCGATCCGCGCGGTGGCGGAGAGTGCGTGCTGTGAGGACCTGGGCCTGGCTGATCAAGAAGTAGCCGTTCTTCTTGATGGAAGGGTGAGGTTCCGGGCCGAGCGCCGCAGGGAATGAGGCAGGAAGTATGGATGAGAATGCCGCTCCTGGCGCTCGGCCTGATTGTGGTTGTCGGCATCGCCTCCTCGTGTTCTGGTGCTGACGCGGCGCGTCGGGCGCCGTCCGCAGTGAAGCGGTTGAGGACAAGGCAACCGAAGCCGTTGTTGCGAGGGTGTTGGCGCAAACGCTTATGCTCCCGTAACGCCCGGGCGGGGTGGCGGGGAGTCGTTTCAGTGCAGGAGGAGGGGCAGGAAGGCGCTGAGGTTGTTGAGGCAGTGGATGCTCGCCGGGTAGAGCAGGTTGCGGTCGGTCTTGACATAGAGAAGCCCGCAGCTGAGCCCGAAGAAGGCGTGCGGGATGACGCTCAGTACCTCGGAGAGCGTGAACGAGTGCATGTGCAGCGCACCGAACAGGACGCTGGAGACGACAACGGCCACCCAGGTCGGCGCGAAACGCTCGATGAGCCCAATGAGGAGTTGGCGGAAGAATATCTCCTCCACAATCGGCCCCACGATCCCGAGCACGACGACGATGACGATCGGCGGGAACATCCGCGTGGCTTCGCCAATGCTGGAGTCGTTCTGCAGGGTTGCTCCGGACAGGCCGGCGAGGTTGAGCAGGGCAGAGGACGCCAGGCCTCCGACGAGCTCGATGACCAAGGTGGCGAGTCCGCCCACGATGAGAGCGAGGACGGCCCGCCGCTTACGGGCCGCTACCTGACGGGCGGCCTGGGCCAGCGGGTGGCGGAAGGCGACGCAGCCGACGGCGAAGAGAGCGATGTAGAGCGCGAGGCCGGTTGCGGGGCCGGCGTCCCCGGGGATGAGAAAGTGGCCGAGGTGGAGGGGAAGAAGAAGGCGTAGACGACGTGAAGATGACCAGCGCGACGGTGCTCAGTCGGTCGGGCCGGGTGTTCGCGGGTCGGAGTCGAGACCGGAGCGGGGTCCGACGGCGCAGGATCCGGTGCCCCGGAGGCGGTCGGCGTCTGCTGGGGACAGGGACGTGCGGAGGTGCTCATGGCTGGAAGTGTGGGGCGGCCGGTCCATGAGTCACATCGCCCCGGCGGCTCAACCCAGCGGCGTGCGTCAGACCCTGGTCCGTCAGACTCGGTTCGACTCCTAAGCCTCGCTGGTTCGCCTGAGCGCGTGTGTGGTCGGCTGTCGTGGGGCTGGAAGACTGCGCACTAAGCGTAAAAATAGGGGACAATTGTCAAGCAACCGCGCTTCAATTTCTACTCCCAGTAATAGTGAAAAATGTGTGTATCAATGCGATTGCATTTTATGGCTGCGTGAGTTATTACTGCCCCTGGAGTGCTTCAATTCTATCGGCTAGCCGCCCACCATCCCTTCTCCTGACTCGAGGCTCTCGTGAACGCGCCTTTTTTGTCCCCTATTCCTCCCATATTTTCCCGTTCGTCTGTTTTATTAGTGTCTTCCTCGACGTCGAGGCGGCGGGGTCTGCTGAGGACCTCGGCTCCCGTGCTCCTCGCTCTGGTTCTTGGCGTCGGGCTCGCCGGCTGCGACGACATCGCCAGCACCAGCAGTGATGCTCCGTCGTCAGCTGCGCCGACTGAATCCCAGCAGGATGCCGGTAGCGGCGACTCCGCCGGTTCCGAGGAGACACCGGCCGAAGAGCCTGCTGAGGAGCCTGCCGCTGAGCCGACGGAGGACTCCTCCGGTTGGAGCGGCTGGTTCGGCGGCTCGGATTCAGGGGAGGGCTCCAAGTCGGAGGCGAACTCTGAGTCGGAGTCTCAGAAGAAGTCGGAGTCAGAACCGGAGCCGCAGAAGGAGTTCTACGCCAACTGCAAGGCTGTGAAGGCCGCTGGCGCGGCCCCCTTGTATCGAGGTGATCCCGGGTATAGCGAAGACCTGGATCGAGATGGAGACGGAATCGCCTGCGAGAAGTAAGGCTCGTCTGTTGCTGCGGTGAGCCACTGTCGGTTCACGCCACTCCAAGCTTTTGTCTATAGGTGTCCGGTCATGTCGCGTCGAGTGCTATGTGGCATGACGTGGCACAACGTATTATCTTTTGTTTTTCTCGGTGAGGTTCTTATGAAGAATTTGCTTGTTCGTCCTGGTTCTTTACTTTCGCCCCGAGCCGGGGTCAGCCGGCTGGGGGCGCTGATGTCGGGTCGCCAGAGGATGGTGGTGAGGTCGGTGTCTGCGGCTCTGGCCATGGCGGCCTGCGCCGGTCTGACCGGGTGCGGGGTTCCGTCTGTGGCTGACGATGCGGGCTCGCCGGCACCTGTTCCTTCGCCGACGGTGATTGCTTCGCCGTCGCCGTCGCCGTCACCTACCCGACTCGTCCCCCACTCCGACCCCGACGCCGGGTCCTACTCCCTACGCCGTCGCCTACTCCGACGACGCAGGCCCCGACCTCGGAGCCTCCGATACAGCCTCTGATGCAGGAGTCTGAGCCAACATCAGAGCCCGAGCCGACAACAGAAGAGGAGACTCAGGCCGGCGGTGGTGCGGCGGCTCCCGCTCCTGCTCCGGAGCCGAAGCAGGAGATCACCTACTATGACAACTGCACGGCGGCGCGGGCTGCGGGTGCAGCACCGTTGTACCGAGGTGAACCTGGCTATCGGCCTGGGCTGGATCGAGACAAGGATGGCATCGCCTGTGAGATTAAGTAGGGCCCCGTCGACGCCCGCCGTCTAGAACAGCGGGCGTGAGAGTCTTCCACTTGCTCCATGTGCTTCGTTCGCAACGTTCAGGCGTCGCGAACGAAGCACATCAGTTGAGTCGCCGATGGGGCCGTGTTTTGAGACATGTGATGTTTGCTCACATTATGCGGGTTGAGGTGGTGCGATGTGAGCGGAGGTCAACTACCTGCAGACGGGGAGCCCGCAGAGTCCTCGAGGTCCCGCGTGCCATGCAGACGAGCAGTGCCTGCGACGGGCAGGACTTCACCGACGCCGCCTCAGGCAACCGGGCTGGTGACTGACTCTGGTCCCAATTCATGCCGTCATGACAAGTAGTACGGCGGGGTTCTAAACAGATGGCCCTGTCTGGAACCTCGCCACTGGCTATATCTACTCGGCCCGCGCTTCAGAAGTTTCTGATGATTCTTAGTCACTGTGGCAACTGAGCGGGCTACGAGTCGTGCTGCATCGTCAGAGTTCTCGTGTTCCCAGACGTGGATGACCGTCCACCCAAGGGCGTCGAGCTTTTCGTCGGTGTCGCGGTCGCGGGCCTGGTTCTTCGCGATCTTCCACTGCCACCACTCGGAGTTTCGGCCGGGCATGGTCCCGTGCTCAGGGCAGCCGTGCCAGAAACATCCGTCTACCTGTACCGCCACCTTCTTCCCAGGGAAGGCAATGTCGACCTTGCGGCGCGGAATCCCCGGAACTTTGTACTGCACCCGATAGCGCAGTCCCATCCGCCACAGAGTCCGTCGCAGTTCCATCTCAGGTGAGGTGTCACGCCGAGACAGGCTGGAGTAGCGAGCGCTCACCTTTTGGATCTGCGGGCTTGTCTCGCGCTGGTTCGGGAGCGTGCAGTGGGTTGGACGCGCCATCATCCGATGGTGCAGCCATGCATACATCACCTCGCCAGTAGCTTGCGGACCGCCTCGTCAGGGCTTGTGGGAGCGGCATCCACTGCGTTGAGGATACGGCGCCCGGACGCCGTCGACTCGAGGATGCGGCGGTCTCGGTCACAGTGCATCTTGAGCATGTTCCAGACCACGCCTACGTTGACGCCGTTCCCCAGTTGCTTGTAGGTCTTGGCGTCGGGTTGGCCGGCAAAGAGAACTCATCCGGGAACCCCTGAAGGCGGGCGGCTTCCTGCGGTGCCAGCCGGCGACGCTGCTTCCCCGACGATACTGGTCTGTGTGATAGCGACGAGCGCGGGAACGTAGGTGGCGGGCTTCGCGCGTAGACCCGATGGGCGGAAGTGCATGAGGCAGTCCCAGAGGGACTCGATGTCCTGTGCCTGCCACTCAAGCTTACGGCGCGACGGCGGAAAGTCCTTCACGCCAGAGGTGGTCATCCAGGCTCGACACCAGGCTGCGTTCTCGGTAAAGAGCTGCGCGTTCTTGCGTAGGAAGTTCATCTTCCAGGCGGGAACGTCATCGAGCTCTCCCGACTCGATCTGGATCTCCAGGTCCTCGGTCGTCTGCCAGGCATCGACCCAGATGGGGAACCCCGGTAGCTTCTTCCCAGGGTTGTGGTCGCGGAACCGCTTCACCCACTTGTCCCAAGCATTGATCCAGTCCTTCTCCGCCCTCGACAGGTCGTAGCCCTCGACGTCAGCGAGCAGGTAGTCGTCTATCTTCCAGTCGACTGGTTTATCGGCGTACAGCTCTCTGGGCCTCGCCACTGGCTGGGGGGCTGTCGACTCGATACCTTCAGGGTCATACGTGGCGGTGATGAAGACTCGCTCCCTGACCTGGGGTCGCCCTCCCCGCTCTGGGCCGAGTTGGTGCGGCGAGAGGATGGCGGGGGTGTCTGCGATGCGATACCCTTCTTCCCTCAGGGACTTGACGATGACCTCCCACTCGTGTGCGTGGCGCGGTCCGGCAAGGTTTCGAACGTTCTCGAGAAGAAGCACTGTGGGGTGACGTTCCTGGACGATTTTGAGGATGTTGAAGTAGAGCGTGCCCCGCACCTCGTCCAGCATCCCAGCTTGGGCGCCGGACTTGGAGAAGGGCTGGCATGGGAACCCCGCGGCAAGGATGTCATGGGGCTGGATCCTGTCGGACACGCCGTCGTCGTTGGCGTCGACCGTGATGTCACCGAGGGCGTCGATGCCCCAGTTCTGCTCGTAGATGCGGGCTGCGTCCTTGTCGATCTCGACCGCGTAGGTGCACCGGCCACCCATCCCGGACAGAGCAGCGTGGAAGCCGCCGATCCCTGCGAAGAGGTCGGTGTAGGTGAACTTCTCGGTCATGAGCCAAGCTAAACACATGTTCGAGCTGAAGGGAAGCTCTGTTCACCGTGAGCTTGGGCTCACGCTGCGAAGTCATGCTGTGCCATCACAATCCCCGCCTCCTGAGCCTTGCGGAGCACCAGATCCAGCTTCGGCCTCCTCGGCTTGCCGCTCGGCTGGTGTCCTTGTCTGAACACCTTCAGCACACCATCGGCAAGTGCTTGTTCGACCTCGGCGGTTCCCTGGAAGACGTACGCCTGCAACGTGACAGGGTGCAGAGAGACCTTGAGCCGCCGAGGACGCGGGGACCTCGATTCGGAGGCGCCTCGCATCTTCCGGTGCCAGGCGTCGAACTCGATGAAACCGTCAAAGGATGAGGCTCCGGACAGATCAGGAAGCCGATCGAACCACGCTCGTCAACGCACTGCAGGATGGACTCGTGGTCGTTGAGCAATGCCTCGCCAGACACTTTTTCAGGGGAAGCAAGTTTCTCCTGCCCATGGGTCTTGAGGTCCCACACGAAGTTGCGGGCGTAGTCAAACTCGGTGGCGCCGATGCGGACTGGGCCCTCCGCCGTAGGCGTTGATGAGAGCAGGGGAGACCCACGAACTCGAAGTACCAGCCCGCCCATTCTGTTCCTCTTGCCTTGCTGACTCACTCTTCAGCATCTCCTGGACGCATGCCCTCCCGTCCCAGTGAGATGGGCAGGATGCTGCCAGCGCTGCTACGAGTAACCGAGCCTCCTGCTGCAGACGGATCAACTTAGTGCCGTGGCCGTGGAGCACCCGCTGTTCAGCCCCTGCAAGAACAGCGTTGAGCCCATTGAGTGTGACGGTCTGACCAGAGGACCAACACGAGTCGTTCCAGGGCATGTCAGCGCTGCAGCGATGGCTTCGGCGAGCTTGGTCTTCGTCAGTCGGGAGTCGAGAGGTAGGCCGAGGTTGTCAACGAGGTCCGTCAGCACCGACTTCCTCTCCTTGCTTCCCGGGCCCAGATCCTGCGGACGTCCGCCTGTGATCGAGGAGATACGCCGAACCGCCTCGAGTTTGTCGCGTGCGGGAGCGAACCAGTCAGGCAATGTCGGGATGACTCCACGCATCTCCCGTACCGTCCGACGCTGAAGCTCAGCCTCAGTCGCAGCCAGGATGGCGTTAAGCCCTCGCAAGGTGATGGTTTGCCCCGTTGAGGAGAAGGAACGATCCCATGCTTGGTCGAGCGCTTCGAGTATCTGACGTGCAAGTACGTCCTTCGGTGCGCTCTCGTCAACATCGAGCGAGAGGCGCTCGGCAGTCTTAGTCAGTACCGACTTCTTCTCCTTGCTGCCGGGACCTAACGGCTCGGCTGGAGCCTGCGCGGCGGCGTAGAGCCTCGCGACCGCCTCAAGCTTGGACTTGGCGGGGAGGAACGACGATGTATCCATGAGCGGATCGTAGAACTGCTTCTTCGATGTGGCGTGACTAATGAGAGTTTTGTTCGAGCGGTTGTTCTCCCGTTTAC
>BNJS01001626.1_pt1 | contig 120873 bp, 176 predicted proteins | sample 8540461 | NCBI WGS metagenome assembly BNJS01 (sample SAMD00202454, study PRJDB9452) | human saliva metagenome | isolation source: human saliva | place: Japan | reverse complement strand
CGCAATCTGCGCCAACTGCCGGTTGTATCGATGGGGCTGTCTGCCCGCTGTGCAACAATAGCACGCGCAATCTGGCGACTAAACCGCTCTTCACCATAATTTTTGATTACCTCGTGAATTTCATCCTCATCCGCAGACATCAACCATTCGGAGGCGGGACATCCCCTCGTTGTGTCCATACGCATATCCAAAGGCGCATCTGAAGCGGAAACTGAAACCGCGCGAGACCGTCGTCTAGTTTGCGGCGAGAAATACCCAAATCAAACAAAAGCACCGTCGATTTGAGCCGATACCCAACCCATCTAAGGCCGTCTGAAAAGAGGAAAAACCGTCGTGTATCACGCTGACCCTGCCATCCCGAGCCACGCCAATTCGTGCGCAACGGCAATCGCCTGCGGGTCTTTATCGAAAACGACCAAAGCGGCCCTTTTCTCCCAATCTGGACAAAATCAGGCGCGAATGGCCGCCACGACCGACGTGCCATCCACATATACGCCGTCTGAAACGACATTCAAACCGTCCACCGCTTCGCGAAAGCGGGACGGTAACGTATTGGAATTCCTGACTGCTGGTAAGCCGGCCGTAATGCAATAAAGCCCTGGGCGGCAGCCTTCCATCGCGATTAATCGCCGCCCATTGGTGGTCAGCCTAAGTCATCGCGTTCGGCAGAAACGCATAAGCATAGACTGGCAAAGCTTTGCGCGCGCGACATCTGCCACAAGCTATAAATACTAGCCGTCAAAATCATATGGAAAGACTTCGACAGACCTGTTGCCAGCTCCCGCAAAATCCGTATAATCACGGCTTCACTTCGGCGAATTAGCTCCAGTCGAGTTTAGAGCAGAGAGATCATAATCCCTTGTGTCCGGGGTTCGAGGTCCTGATTCGCCACAAATTCAGGGGGTATAGCTCAGTTGGTAGACGCGCTTGCATGGCATGCAAGAGGTCAGCGGTTCGATCCGCTTACCTCCACCATATTTTCAGACGGCCTAATCAACTAGATTAGGCCGTTTTTGTTACCGATACTTTGCACAAATCCGCGTACAACGAATAAAACGCATTTCCAAAACCAGAAACTCAACCCCACAACCATCAGGCCGTCTGAAAGAACTTTCCATGCGCCCGAACCGCAAACTCCCCTCCTCTTCGCCCTCCTACTCAGCTGTTCAGCTGTTCGGCCTGTCGTCCTGCGCCCAGCAAGCGTTTTATTATCCCGACCACGCCGACTTCGGCACACCTGCCCAAGCCGGATTGCAACATGAAGACATATTCTTTCAAAGCGAAGACGGCACCCGCCTGCACGGCTGGTTCATCCCGGCACAAAACGCAGGCGGCCTGATACCGCGCGCGCCACCATCATCCATTTCCACGGCAACGCCCAAGACGCTTTCGCCCACAAAGCCCGTACAATGGCTGCCTGCGCACGGTTACAACGTCTTCCTCTTCGACTATCAGGGGCTGCACGGGCTTTCGGAGGCCGGTCAGAATCAGGCCGGACTGTTTGCCGACAGCAATGCCGCCTGGAATTATGTCCGCCGCCGCGGATGTGGACACAAAACCACCTACTCATCTTCGGCCAAAGCTTGGGCGGCACCAATACGATTGCGGCGGTCGGGGCGAGCAACCAGGCCGGCATACGCGCCGTCGCCATAGAATCGACCTTCTCATCCCTACTCCGATATTGCCAACGACAAATTCAGCGGCGGCGGCCTGCTGAGTTCGCAACACTTACGGCTCCCGCCGCTTCATCAGTCGAGATCAGCCCGATTCCCCTGCTGCTGATTCACGGAACCGCCGACCAAGTGATTCCGGACAAACACTCCCAAACACTGTTCGACTTGGCCGGCGAACCAAGCTAGCCTGGTACTCATCCCCAACGGCACACCTCGGCCTGCAAGGCAAATCAGGGATACGAACAACTGCTGTTAAATTTCTTCAACCGGCACAGCGAATAATTTTGAGGCCGTCTGAAATAGTTTTTCGACGTTTGATTTACTCTCATGTGTTTTTATAGTTTTGATATTTCCGATTAATTTTATATAAAGTAAAATTATCCCTTATTTTAAGTTTATAAAAATCTAATGAAGTACAAATCCTTATTATTCACACCTATGTTTCTTTTCACATTAGTTGCTAGTAATCCAATTAAACCTATCCCAGAAAAGGGAAAAATTTTACAAAACTGTTCTACAAGGCATGGCCTTTAATGAGTATTTAGAAGAGAAATGTAGTTACGGTGGCGATGTCTATGTTAAAAGCCTTGCACTATTATGGGGTAGGTTGCTACGGGATATCCCACAAATATTCCATAATTCGTTAAAAATGAAGCGATAATGGACGGTGAAATTCGTTATAAAATATAGCAAAGATCAGTTCTGTAAAGAAACAGGAAAAGTGAGGGCTGAAGAAGCTGCCCAAATCGTTGACCAATTAATGTCTGAATTTTATCCTCCTGCCGATATGCTACCGAAGAACAGCGTCAACAGCGTGCAAAAAGAAACTAATGAAAATGATTAAAAGCTCTAAATCTTGACTTAAATAAATAAAAAGAACAGCATAAAATGTCCCAAACAAGTCAGTTTATACACATCGTATATTACTATTTATCTTAAAATGCCCGCCTAAATGCCACCGCCCGATAAACATGGGCGGGCAGTACGGTTTCATCGCCGGCCAAATCGGCAAGCGTACGCGCAACGCGCAAAATACGGTGGAAACTGCGCGCGGAAAAGCGACAGCTTTTTCCAGCATACCCGCCAACTACCGCCTTCGCTTCCGGGCTGATTCAAATCAGGCTTGTCCAAATCCGTCGGCAGCAATTTGCTGTTGAGCTTCCCCTACCTCGCCTGCTGTCTGTCCCGCGCCTGCAACACCCTCCGCAAAACATCGGCACTGCTCTCGCCGGCTTTCATATCCGACAGTTCGGCAGCCGATAACACGGGTATTTCCACAATCAAATCAATCCTATCCAGCAAGGTCCGGAAATTTTCCCGCGATACCGCGAAATGCTGTCGGGCGTACAACGGCGAGGGCTTTGGTCGGATGGCCGAGATAGCCGCACGGACAGGGGTTCATCGCCGCCACCAGTGAAATTCGGCCGGAAACACCGCCTGCCGCGCCGCACGCGAAATATGGATTTCACCCCGTTTCCAAAGGTTCGCGCAACGCCTCAGCACCTTTGCGGTCAAACTCCGGCAACTCATCGAGAAAACAAAATTTCCCTTATGCGCCAATGAGATCTCACCAGGCCGAAGATTATTGCTGTTGCCGCCGCCCACCAAAGCCACCGTACTCGCGCTGTGATGAGCGCTAAACGGCCTCTTGGCCGACTGCCCCTTCGCCCTGCTGGGACAACAGCGACTGTAAGGCCCACACCGCCCGCAACTCTTGCATCATCCAAGGGCGGCATAATGCCGGGCAGCCGCTGCTGCCAGCATCGACTTGCCCCGTTCCCGGCGGCCCCGTCATCAGAAAGGCTGTGGCCGCCTACCGCCGCGATTTCAATGCCATCCGCGCCGTATGCGCCCTTTGACATCGGCCAAATCGGGTTGTGCGGCATTTTCCAGACGAGCCTCAAAGACGCCGCAGACTCGGCAGGCGGCAGCGTTTCGATACCGTTCAAATGCGCGGTACACCTGTCCCAACGATACGGCCCCCTGAACGCACCGACACCCTTCAGCCGCCGCCTGCGCCGCATTTTCCGCTCGGCAATACGAAGGCGCGCCCGCGCCTCATTCCCTGCCAAGCTACAGCCAGCACGCACCGCGCACCGGCCTGAGCAGGCGGACAACGCCACTCGCCGGCAGATTCGTATCCGTCCAACTTGTCCGCCGCCACCTGACCCGAAGCCGCCAAAATACCGACCGCTATCGGCAAATCGAAACGGCCCGACTCTTTGGGCAAATCGGCCCGGAGCCAGATTGACGGTGATTTTTGACCGGAAAATCAAACCCGTTCTGAATAATCGCCGCCCGCACACGGTCGCGGCTTTCTCTTCCTCGGTATCCGGCAGGCCGACGATATTGAATGCGGGCAAACCGTTGGCCAAATGGGTTTCCACCTCCACCAAAGGCGCGTCCATGCCGTACAAAGCCCGGCTGTTTACAAGGGAAAAAAGTCATAAATCCACATCCTGAAATCCGCAAACGCGGCGCACATGGCGGGATTATAGAGAAATCAACGAAAAACCGATACAAAACGCGAAACCGAACCGGCACGGCGGGCAAGCCCGCATCCCGCTACGGTAAAGTTTCCGCAACGGGGAAAATGACGGATACAGGCCGTCTGAATATTTGCTAGAATACGTCCCGCCGTTTTCAGACGGCCCGTACATCAACAAAAAGGTAGTTTATGAAAACAGAGAAACCATACGGCAAAGGCTTTACCGGCTTCATTATCGGCCTCCTCCTGGCCACACTGATTATCGGCGGCCTGGTTTACGTGCTGGAAAAATAACCGCAAACGCGACTTCAAAGACCCGATTATCGAAAAAGAACTTCCCCGCCCGAAGTCCTGACACCGAAACAACCCGCACCGCCGCCGCCGCACCGCCGCAGCAGGAGCCCGCGTCCCAAGAAAAATCGAACCGATTGAGCCAGCCGAACCGCCCGAAACCGTCAATCCGCCCGAAGAGCCGAAACAGACCCTGGGTCGACGAACCGGAAAAAACCGGAAAGACAAACCCGCGCCCCCGCTGCCAACGGAGCGCAAACACAAAGCAGATAACCGCAAACAGGCGGATAAAGACAAAAACGACAAACTTACCCCCGAGCAAATATTGAACGGCCAGGCGGGTAAAAGGCAACGCGAAGCCGAACGCCGCAAAGCGCAGGCCGCACTGAGCGGACAGGGCAGGCAAACCCGTCCCATCCGAAAGCGGTAAAGGCGGCAGCCAATCCGTCATCGTCCAGGCAGGCGCATACGGCAGCCGCGACAAAGCCGAAACCCAGCGCGCCAAATTGGCTGCGGCAGGCGTTCAGGCCGAAATTGCCGAAGCTTCCGTACAAAGGCAGAAACCATGTACCGCGTCCAAACCGCCCCCGCTGGACAAAGCCTAGCGGCCGATGCGCACGCGTCAAACTGCAAAACAACAGGATAGACAGCTCGTCCGCCCCGCCCGATAAACCCCGTCTTTACCGAGGAAACACCATCGTGAAAAACAAAACATACCCTGTTGGCCGGCGTACTGGCCTCTAGCCTTCCGCAGCCTCTGCACAGGCCGAATTGGTTGAAGGCAAGGACTACACCGTCCTCAGCAAACCCTTGCCCCCAACTCCAAAGCGGCAAAATCGAAGTAACTGAATTTTTCGGCTATTTCTGCATCCACTGCTACCACCTCGAACCCGTCATGCAGAAACACAGCAAGAAATGGGCTTCCGACACCTACACTGCGCCCGCTGCACGTCGTTTCGGCAACGCCCGAAATGATCGGGCTTGGCGCGCGTAGCGGCTGCCGTAAACAGCAGCAACATGAAATATCAGGCCAATCTGCCGATATTCCGCGCCTTCTACGAAGAAAAAATCAACAGCCGACGAGCGCGACCTTTAAAAATGGGCTGCGGCGCAAACTTCTTTCGACGGTGCGAAACTGATTGCCGCCTCACGATGCTTTCAGCAGCCAGGCTCAAGCCAAGACAAATGGCCGACCTGACCGTCGAAATGAATATAGAAGGACACCCACCGTAATTGTCGGCGGCAAATACATGATGCGTTTTGCGGCAACGACTGGAACGTCTCCATGAACAAAGTGGATGAAATGATTGCCAAAAGTACGCCAAGAACGCGGCATGAAAGCACCGGCAGCCAAAGCCGCCATCGGCAACGCGCGCGCCGCCATCGCCAAAGCGGCCAACAGATAAACCGCTTTTCTTGCTTTTCCCGATACAAACAGGCCGTCGAAAAACATTTTCAGACGGCCTGTTTCATCTCTCATTATTATTCGGCGGCAATCATCAGCAGCCGATAACCCATTCCATCACCACAGCTATGCTACCCACGCCTCAAACAGATCAACTGCAACAGCAGCAATTACTCCCCGCTGCCTCTCGAACCATGACAAACCTTCAATGAAAAGTTTTATTATAGTGATTAAATTTAATCAGGACAAGGCGACTTTAGCTGCAGACAGTACAGATAGTACAAGGAACGCCGTACTGGTTTAACGAATCATATACACTTGTTCCACGCAGCCTCATCACGATGCTGACATCAAAAATTATCAAGAACAATCGATAATCCTATTATGCTTGGACAGAAAAAGCCTATCGCTATAAATCCAAGAAAAATGTTCCATAAGAATAAGAAAAATTGATAATTTGAAATATAGTTTTGAATAGCCAAAATGGCTACAAGGAACGCCAAACCAAATAAACCACTCTAAACGCATTAAAAAGTATCAGAATATAACAAAGAGAAACGACGCTACTTTATAGATTTATGATCTGATTAATTTATGATATTCAATAGGATATATTGTATCTGAAAACCAAGTATATATAAATTTCATTATCATTTTTAATTTTATTAAAAATGAATTTTCCTGTTACTTAAATAATACAGAGCTAGAAAGATACTTAAAAATACATAATGATAAATAAAACAAACTGATTAAAAGAGTAAACTGCAAGTGAGTCACTGGTTATTCTTGAAATGAAGAATTGTTTTACAAGAAAAACAATCAATTCATTTTTAAAAGATAATTAAAATTGAAATTTATTACTTTGGTAAATATTATTACAGCACAATTACAGCAATAAAGATATAAAAATTTAAATTTAAAAATCTTTTGTGTAACGTTATGAAAAACATCCTTCACTATAAATTCCTTATACTGACAACAGGTTTACGTGTTTTTCACTACATCTGAAAATTGAAATAACAAGCACGACACAGCCATGCCCGCTTCTACGCAAAGGGCCGTCTGAAAAACAGCGGCGGCAAACCGCATTCCATGCTTTTCAGACGGCCTCTTAAACTACACCACATCAGCGTTTCGGCATCTCCGCACGCCTTACTTCAAACCCTGCCGTTTTCCACCGCATCGATAAATTGGCGGCACGCTTGTTCTGGAGGATATTTCTCGCATAAGCGCGCAATTGTTTTCAGACGATTCGCTTTTTCCCTTGAGACAGCAGCCATGCGCGCTGAAGACAGGCGATCGGTCGCTACCGCCCCTGTCACCGCTTCGTTCAGCATCTTGACGGCCGCATCCGTTTGACCAACCGAGGCAAGGAAACCACTGTGTCTCGCCCTGCATGCCCGCACGCTGTTTCTGAGGCAGCGCGGCCAGCAGCAGCCGATAATGTTGGTCATGGCGGCGGCACCGGGCACATCCAGATTGTGGGTAATCCAGCTTCAACCCGCGATACTGCAACACGGAACGGTATCGCTCAGGCTGTCCGTCACGATTTTTGTTCAATCAGGCCGCTGTAAAGGCGGGCCAATGTAACCGCATCTTTTTCTTTCGGCACGCTTCCCATCGGTCCTCATTATCGAATTTAGGCGGATACTCCCCGCATGGTCGGCCAAATCTTTCACGGATTTTTATCCGCCGCATCACCGTCGAAACCCTGATCGTGCAATACGCTTTTTAACCACGTCATACTTCGGATAAGGTTTGGCAAACAAAGCTGCACAGGTCAGCAGCAAGGTTGCAGCCAAGGCGGGTCTTCATCTCGAACTCCATTTTGATCATGTGGGAAAAAGCCGCATTGTAGCGGCCGGACTGTTGCTTTGCAAAATCCTGCATATGCGACGAAAAATTATAGGCAATGAAACGGAAATATATTCAAAGGTTTGCACAAAAAGATAAAAACAATAACAAAATCAAAGCAAAAATCTTGTCTCAGGGCCGTAAAAAGCCGTGATAATGCCGCCTTTTGGTTTGTTCAAACAGAAAGCACGAAAATGGCGTTAATCGTACAGAAATACGGTGGCACTTCGGTAGGCTCCGCCGAGCGCATCAAGAATGTGGCCAAACGTGTCGCCCAAACCCGCACCGAAGGCCCACGACGTAGTGGTCGTGGTATCGGCCATGAGCGGCGAAACCAACCGCTTGGTGGCACTGGCGCATGAGATGCAGGAATTCCCCGACCCGCGCGAAATGGATGTGGTGCTGGCCACCGGCGAACAGGTAACCATCGGCCTTTTGGCTATGGCGCTTGAAAAGACATCGGCGTGGATGCGAAAAAGCTACACCGGCTGGCAGGTCGCCGTCCAAAACCGACAACGCGCACACCAAAGCCCGCATCGACCATATCGACGGCGATAAAATCCATGCCGACCTCAAAGCAGGCAAAAGTGGTGATTGTCGCCGGTTTCCAAGGCGTACCGCCGACGGGCGACATTTCACACTGGGGTCGCGGCGGTTCCGATACTTCCGCCGTCGCCCTGGCCGCCGCGCTGAAAGCCGACGGAATGCCAGATTTATACCGATGTCGACGGCGTGTACACCACCGACCCCGCGTCGTGCCGAAGCGCGCCGCATGAGCACCATTTCGTTTTGAAGAAATGCTGGAGCTGGCCAGCCTCGGCTCGAAAGTCTTACAAATCCGTTCGGTGGAATTCGCCGGAAAATACCAAAGTCCGCCTGCGCGTCTTGAGCAGCCTGCAGAAGGCGGCGAAGGCACCCTGATTACCTTTTGAAGAGGATGAGAATATGGAAAAAGCCGTTGTAAACAGGCATCGCATTCGATAAAAACCAAGCCCGCATCAACGTGCGCGGCGTATCCGACAAACCGGGCATCGCCTATCAAATTTGGGCGCGATGGCCGATGCCAACATCGAAGTGGACATGATTATCCAGAAAGTGTCGGCGCGGAAGGCACCACAGACTTCTCATTCACCGTGCCGCGCGGCGACTACAGACAAACGCTGGATTTTGATGAACGGCCTGAAAGAAAGCTTGGGCGCGGCGGAAGTAAACGGCGACGACACCGTTTGCAAAGTATCCATCGTCGGCGTGGGTATGCGTTCGCATTCCGGCGTGGCGGCAACCATGTTCCGCGCTTCCTGGCCGAAGAAGGCATCAACATCCAGATGATTTCCACCTCCGAAATCAAAGTTTCCGTGTTGATTGACGAAAAATACATGGAACTGGCTACCCGCGTATTGCACAAAGCCTTCGGTTTGGAACGAGGCTTAAACCGCCGAATCAAACAAAAAGGCCGTCTGAAAAACCATTTTCAGACGGCCTTTTCTCCTCATACCAAGAATTTTCAACCGCTAACGCTTTAAGGCTCAGGTCAGCACCCCGCCGGCAATCAGCGCGATACCCAGCCATTCCTGAGAAGACGGCCTTCCTTCAGAAACACCACGGCAAACAAAAGCCACCAAAACGATACTGAACTTATCCACCGGTGCCACTTTCGACGCTTCGCCCATCTGTGCAAGGCTTTGAGGTAGGCCAGCCATGATGCGCCCGTCGCCAAGCCCGACAGAATCAGACGTCCAGTTTTTCGCACTAAAGTCGCCCACGCCCTGCCATTTGCCCGCATAGCTCAAAAAGCCGCCAACGCCGCAATGATGACCAGCGTGCGGATAAAAGCGTGGCGAAAATCGGAATCGATGCCCTGCAAACCCGCTTTGGCGAAAAATCGCCGTCAGCGCGGCAAAAAGGCCGATGCCAACGCCCAATAAAACACAAGTATGTCCATCATCCCTGCCTCTTTCAGATGGCCTCTGCCGCACAACGGCTTACAAGCCGTTCGTTTTCAGCCATTTTTCCAAAGTCTTCCGCGCTGATGCCGCCGTTGTCCTCAAAAGTCCAATTTATTCTGCTGCCGGCCTTTGGCGTATTTGCCAATACGGGCGTGCCTGGGGCGTTGTAACGCTGTTTGAACGCCGCCCACTCGTCCTTCTGCCCGCGCAGGCGGTGGACATTGACGAACCAAATCTTGCCGTCCAATTTGCGTTGGGCGATATAGCGTTTCGAACAATGGTTCGAAAGCGCGCAGTCGCCGCAGCTCGGCACGGCCGATGCTGAGACGTAGAGGGTCTCGCCTGCCGCCACACGCCGCTCGAAAATCTGCCGGAGTCAGACTGCCGAGGTGGAAATAAATGTCGCTGTAAGTATCCTGATAGTTTTTGGTATTTTCCGCCGCCAGCTTGGCGGCAACCTGCGCTTCGTTGAGTTGCGCCTGCCATTTACCGTTGCTCCCGCAGGCGGCCAAAAGCAAAAACGGCAGTGGTTAAAGCGATGGTTTTCAGCGATTTTTCATGTCGTTCTCCTTTCGTTGCTTGGAAAACCTATTTTTAATCCCAGTGCCTCCCGCCGACAATCGCAGGGCTTGATTTTTGACGATGAGGCCGTCTGAAAACGTTCAGACGGCCGTCATGTTTGGTTTGCCTATTCGGCAGCTCGATGCGGCAGTTTCCGGTACTCTTTTCCGTTTCGGCCTTCCGTCGTGCTTTAGGTGCGGGTTCAGGGAACAGGTTTGACCTCTGGCGGCAAGGAAGGTCTTTTCAGCAGGCGGCGGTATTCCTCGAACGGCTGAGCAATACACGGCCTGCCTCCTTCAAAATCGTTCACCCGTTTGCGGGCAGATAAAAACTGGTCGGAATATTCAGCACACTGTTGCGCAAGGCCGGATTCGGGCAGGTCGCGCGCAGGTTGAGGCCGGACAAAATCATATTCGCATGGTTGGCATTTCCGCTGTTTTTGGCCTCTCGTTCCATTGATCCACCAACATGCGGAACGGCGCAGCGTTTCTTTGCGAAAGCGGTCGATGGGGATGTCGATGACGGCATTGGTAACCGCACGCAGGCCGGGCACGTTGGCCGAGCGGTCGATATCGTTAACCGGATTGTTTTGCGCGTTCACATTGATGATGACGATATGCCGCGCCCGGTTTGCCCGTATCTGTTCGCCGAGCGAATCGCCGTAAAGTTCGGACATATCGAGCAGGCTGCGCAGGCCGAGGTTGTCGGTCAAACCGCCGTCGAGCAAGTGGATGTACGGCCGCTCATTTGCCGTTCTGATAAGCCGCCACGCACCCCTGCCCCAACATTTCCAAACGGGTTTGCAGCTGCAACTTTGTCGGCGGAAAATTATCCACCACCGCGCGGCTGATCCCGGCAGGCGGTAGCGCAATTGCCGCCGTTGTTGTTCAGCGTCAGCGGTGCGAACACCAGCGGCACGGCACTGGAAGCGGCCACGGCACGGGCGATTTTTCAAATCCGAAAGGTTCAGGCACATCATCGAAAATATTCCTGCGTGAACTCGAAACGGTTGCCCAACGACATATCCGTGGCGGTAATCACCGCAAACGGCCCTTTGCGGCGCAAGCCAAAATCGCCGAAAGTAGCGTTTTTAAACAGGGTGCTCTCAAACTGCTCCTGCAACAGGTCGCCCCGGCCGAACTTTCGAGGCGATGTCAGGCGCGGCACATTCGCCAGCGAAAAACCTGTTTCGATACCTGCCGCTGGAAATTCTGCTTTCAAAAACGGCGTTCGAACGATGGGAATCGTTTTCACTTACCGTGCAGCGAAAAATAAGCCGCCAACACCGAACCGACCCGACACGCCGTATACCAAATCCACCCGCTTCCAACAGGCTTTTCTCCCGTCCGCCGCTGTAAATTTTCTGCTTGTCCAACTCTTCCAGCACACCGTAGCCCAAAGCCGCCGCGCTCGTACCGCCGCCGGAGAACATCAGCACCACCAGCATATCGTCGTCTTGGGGTTTTGCCCGCCTCGGCATCGAAACGGTAGCCTTGCGAACGGTCCACCTTATCAATGGTGCGCCACCGGCTGATACTGAAATTGGGCGCAGGCCGACAAACCGGACAACGCCGCCAGCAACACCGCCTTTTTCAGACGGGCCGAAAAACGTCCAGCCATAAAACATCCTCCCCATCCTTTGACGGCCTCTTACATCCACTCAGGCCGTCTGGAATGCAAAGCTTCAATAAAGTCAAAACGCAAGCGTGCATCACTGCGCCTTATCGCCGATTTTACTTTTCCCTGACCCTGCAATAATTTCAGGATATTCTGCTTATGGCGGAACAACACCAACACCGCCACCGCCGCCGTTACCGCCACCCACGACCCGTGCGGCATAAAAACCACGCCGCCGGCACACGCAGATTACAGTCGCCACCAAAGCCGCCAGCGACGAAAGCGCCGAAACCGAACGCCATCACCAGCCACACCGAGGCACACACCAAAGCCGTCGGCCACGACAAAGCCAGCAACACACCCAAAGCCGTCGCCACACCCTTACGCCCTTAAAGCCGAAAAACAACGGCCACATATGCCCGACCAAAGCCGCCAGCGCAGTCAGCCCCACCGCCGTATCGCTCAAACCCAAAACACCCTGCAAACCCTTGGCCAGCAGCACGGCAAACAAACCTTTCAACGCGTCGCCCAACAAAGTCACACACCGCCGCCTTTTTCCTGCCGCTCCTCAACACATTGGTCGCCCCCTGCTTCCTCCCGAACCGTAAGTCCGCGGATCGGCCATCCCGTACTTCGACACAATCACCGCAAACGACACGCGAACCAATCAAATAAGCCGCAGCCACCACCAAAAATCGAGACATCATCAATCCATCTTGTTTTAGAATGCGGCGCATTCTGTCCAGCAAAACGGAGCCACGCGAAAATGGACAAAATCTTCCTACACGGCCTCAGCAGACACCCTGATCGGCGTTTACGAATGGGAACGCAAACAACCGCAAACCCTGCTGATCGACCCGACATCGGCCTTCCCCGCGCCGCGCCGACGATGACGACATCGGCAGCACCAGTCCACTACGGAGAAGTCTGCGACAGCCGTCCGCAACAGCCTGCAAACCCGCCGCTTCCATCTGCTCGAAACCCTGGCCGAACACATTGCCTCACTGATTCTGGAACGACTTTCCCGCAGCATGGGTGAAAAGTACGGCTGGTCAAACCCGGCATCCCTGCCCGACGCGCGAAGTAGGCGTGGAAATCGAACGGGGACAGCCTGTCGAATAAAACACCCGCACAAATAGCGAAGGCCGTCTGAAAACAAATTTTTCAGACGGCCTTCCGCTAATCTTCTATCTTCTATCTTCTATCTTCTATCTTCTATCTTCTATCTTCTATCTTCTATCTTCAAACCGCTTGGAATCAGGGAATACCAACAATCCCAACTCAGTCAATCGCAATGACACACCTAGACTGAGCACCGCCATCCAAACATCGTTTAGATACAACCGCTCGAAAGCGGTTGATACAGTGTGGGCAGGGTCGGCGGTATCGTTCGCGCAAATAGTCGCTATACCACCGCATCATCTCCCGCCGTTCGTCCATGTAGTCCGCCCTGTTGTATGCCGCCCTGATACGGTCTTCCTCCACATGGGCTAATTGCGCTTCGATTGCGTCGTCAGCCCTGCTCGTTCAGGATGCTGCTGCAAGGGCGCGGAAGCCGCGGGGTAGCCCGTCCCTTTGTAGCCCATGCTATTCATGATTTTGCCCAGTGTGTTTTCACTGATAAAGCCTTCCGCCTTGGTGCGGCTCTGCGGAGATAGGGGTACGCTCCTCGTAATCTCCCCGCAGTTCGGCCAGCAGTTCGCGGCCAGTCTGCCAGCGGTATGACGTGCGGCGACTTCGGGGCGGTCTTTTCGAGCTTCATCTGTTCGGCGGGTATCGTCCACGTGCCGACTGAAAGTCTATTTCCCATTTGCCGCCCCTTAGCTCGGTATTGCGGACAAATACCAGCATGATTAACAGCAGGCCGATCCTGTTTTGAAATGCTCCACGTCTGCCAGCATCAGGCGGCGGTAAAACTCCGTCAGTTCTTCGCGCGGCAGGGCGGGGCGGTTATTGCGGGTTTGGGTGGATATACTGCCGCAATATGCGGGCGGGCTTGATTCCGTGATTTCAAGCATGGCGGCATAGTCGAAACCGCCGCCGTCCATTCCTGATCGGCTGTGTTATGCACGCCCCGCGTCATGATGCCGTCCAGCAGGGCTTTGATGTGTGCTGCTTTGATTTCGTATCTGCATTGCGCCGATGGCGGGGAATACTTCGGCTTCCAATACCGAATCACGCGTGCGGCGTGGTTCTCTTCAGCGGCGCAGGTTGTCGGAATGCCAGCGGCGGGCAATGGATTCAAAAGTATTTAGGGCGGCGGCTTGGCGGGCTTCGGAAAGGGAAACGGAGGGATATTTGCCGATGGTCAGCGTTTTTTCTTTGCCGTCAATACGGTATTTCAGGCGGAAGATTTTGCCACCTGCGGGGTAACTGAGATACAGGCCGCCGCCGTCAAACAGTTTGGCTTTCTTCCTGCTTCGGTCGGCTTGGCGTTTCTAATTTGGCGGTCGTTTAGGGCATTTTTGGGGTATAAGCTTTTCGGGGGTATTTTCAGATGCCCCCAAATATACCCCCAGTTTTCGCTTTACTCAATTACACGGCAATAGGCGGGATTGGACAATCAGGAAGGGGGAAGCAGGATAGCAATCGGCCTGCAAGCCCCGTGGTTATTGGATTTGGTTTATGGCGTTACGGTATTAGACAAAATAACCGCTTTCAAGCGGTTATTTTTATAGTTTGCGCCCAGGGGGTCGGACTCGAACCGACACACCTTGTGGCGGGAGATTTTTGAGTCTCCTGTGTCCTACCAATTTCACCACCTGGGCAGGTAGTAAAAGCCGCCATTATAGCGTGAAAATCATACTTGTAAAGTGAATTTTTGCCAATAATATTTATTCTGTTGAAAAATAAAAAGAAATTAAGCAAAAGAATGTAGAAACTTTTCCCCACGTCAAATTTACTGCCTTTTTCCCCTGCATCTTCATTCCACTGACTGTTAAAACAGGGTAATATTCGGTATCTATTTCTTCTTAACCGAACAAAGGAGTTGTCATGAAATACCGTCCTTTAGCCCTGCTAATGGCCCTTGCACTCGCCGCCTGTTCTCAGGAAGCCGCTCAGAATAACGGCGGGCAGCAGCCTGCTTCGCCGACCGCGTCTTCCACCGGCGAACCTGCCGCATCTGCCGCTTTCAGCACATCTGCGATCGCGCCCAAACACGGTGAATTTTTCGGCACCGACATGAGGAAAGACGATATCGGCGGTGATTTCACGCTGACTTCGGGCGACGGCAAGCCGTTTTCCATCAGCAGCCTGAAAGGGAAAAATCGTTCTGCTGACTTTCGCTATACCAACTGTCCGGATGTCTGCCCTGCCAGCCTGCTGACTTACAGCGAGGTGATCGATCAGCTGGGTGAGTGCAGCCAGGATGTGGCCGTCGTATTCGTCAGCGTCGACCCTGAACGCGATACGCCTGAAGTAATTGACAAATATGCAAAACTTTCAACAAAAACTTTATCGGCCTGACTGCGACGGGTGATCAAAGCATTCCGGTCGTCAAACAGCAATACCGCGTGGTGTCGTCCAAATCGCAGGAGCAGTCGGCCGATATTTATTTGATCGACCATACTGCCGGCACTTATGTTTTGGATAAAGAAGGTAATACCGTTTTGATGGAGAATTACGGCCGCACTTCAACTCGAGATTGCCGCCGACGTCAAAAACTGCTGCAATCCCAACCGATGCACCAGGCCGTCTGAAACGCCTGCCGTATTGTTGCAGGCATAGCATTTTCAGACGGCCTTATCCACAGGAACACACCATGTCCGGAGCAAAATCTGACCATCGCCTTGTCAAAAGGGCGCATTTTCGATGAAACCCCGCCGCTCGCTCGCGGCGGCGGGCATTGAACCGGTTGAAGACCCCGAACAATCGCGCAAGCTGATTATCGACACCAACCATGCCGACATCCGTTTGGTCATCGTCCGCGCCAGCGACGTTCCGACGTATGTCCGATACGGTGCTGCCGATTTCGGCATTGCCACCGCGACGTGTTGATTGAAAAACGGCGGCGAGGGGGCTCAGTACCAGCCTTTGGATTTGCAAATCGCCAAATGCCGCGATGGTGGCCGTTCCTCAAGGCTTCGATTACGCTGCCGCATCACAGCCCGGCTGCCGCCTGCGCATCGCCACCAAATACCCCGATATTGCGGCGGAACACTTTGCCGCCAAAGGCGTTCATGTGGATATTATCGGCTGCTACGGCTCGATGGGAACTCGCACCGCTGGTCGGCCTGTCGGATGCCATTGTCGATTTGGTCTCCACTGGCAACACGCTGAAAGCCAACCGTCTCGAAGCGGTGGAACATATTTGCGACATTTCCAGCCGCCTCGTGGTCAATAGGCGGCATTGAAAGTGGAAACACGCGCGGCTGCAACCGATTATCGAAGCATTTGCCGCCGCAATCGGACAATAGGCGGCACTTCCCGCGCCGCATCCTTTAGAAAGGAAGCAATATGGCACATCTGCTGATTGATACCGTAAAAACCGATGCCGGAAAAATACCTGCCCTTCGGCAGGGCATGATGTCCGGTTGTTTGCCGACAAGAAAAACCGCCCGTCCGTTCCGCAAGCTGGCCGCCTCTGCCGACGGAACCTGCCCTGAATGCGGAGGCAACGCCGCATTGCATCGGTCATCCCATCCAAAGACAAACTCACCCGTACCATACTGAAAACGGTCAAAGTCATTTTGTACAGGCCATCCCGAAGCCAAAATCGCCGTCATCAGCCCACGCGGAAAACTACAAAAAACTGGGCGTTTGCAGCAAAAATATCCGGCGGCGCAGATTATGAGCAGTTCCAACTGAGCAAAAAGTCCGCAGCTTCCTGTATCACGACGAGAGGCCGTCTGAAAACCGCCGCAGCCGCTTTCCGCAGAAAGAAAGAAAAACGAATTGATTAAAACGCGTGGCCGAAGAAATAGAAATCACCGTCGGCCTCACCCTCGCCGCCGCACACGGAAGAAACCGCACTGCCCGGATTGTCCGACACCCTGCGGCAAATCAGGAGAAACCGGCCGAAGACGCGCTCCTGCACCTGCTGACACAGCAACACGGCAGTGAAGCCCAACAGTATTTGGACGCACTGCTGGAGCAAAACCTGATTAAAATCGATGCGGCGGAAAACGTCCGTTACCGCTGACTTTCAGACGGCCCCCTATCATCAACAGGCCGTCTGAAAACCAAACCGCAGCCGCACAAACACCTTTCCACCACTACCCAATGCCGCATTAAAAATGAAATTCTTCCAACATCCCTGTTTAGGGCGATGGCCTTCCGCCCGCTCTATTCACTGACCGCCGTTTACGGCGCACCTTCCGTCCTACTCTGGAGCTTCGGCTATCAAGGCACGCCGCAGCTGCCCGACTCTTTGGCACGCCCATGAAATGATTTGGGGCTACGCGGGCGGCGTGGTCGTCGCCTTCCTGCTGACCGCCGTCGCCACTTTGGACGGGCAAAGCCAGCCCGTGAGCGGGCAACGGCTGGCCCTGCTGGTCGGCCTCTGGCGCTGGCGCGCCTGACTGCCTTCATTCCGAATGCGGCCCTGCTTTCCGGCATGGCCGAACGGCCTTCTACTGGCTGGCGGCCTTTCTATATGGGGCAGTCGGTTTTGCCGCCGAAAGCAAACGCAACTATATCGCCGTATAGCGCCTCATCCTGATGGGCATCACGCTGGCCGTCTTCCACACGCGCCCTATCGGTCGGCAACACTGCATCGCTGCAAGACAACCTGTTTGCCGGACTGGTCGCATGGTGGCCGGCTTTATCGGCCTGATCGGTTCGCGCATCATCGGCTTCTTCACATCCCGCCGTTTAGGCACGCCGCAACCGGCCTCGCCGCAATGGGCGTTGATGGCGCCGCTGGTCTTGCCGATGCTGATGGCGGCTTTGATGACGCTGCGCCTCGCCCCTGCCGTTGGCGGCATTGTGCGGCATCGCCTGCGGCCCGTCGGACTGGTTCAAACCGTACGCTGGTGGGCGAAAGGCACGGCCAAAGAGCCGCTGTTGTGGACGCGCATCATCGGCTACGCCGCCACAGCCATAGGCTTGATTATCATGCGGGCTTTCGGGCCAATGGATACCGAAACGATGAGCCCCGGCGTACACTTTCATCGCCGTCGGCGGAATCGGCCTGCTGACCGTCAGCATGATGAGCCCGAACCGCCCTCGGCCACACCGGCCGCCAGCTCTACCCCGCGCCGAAACTGATGCCTCACCGCCTTCGCCTCGATGGTTGGCGCACTGTTTTTCCGCACGCTGGCCGCAGCCATGCTGACCGTACATCCGACTGCCTACCTGCACAGCCTGCGCTGTTCGGGCGTATTGTTCGCCGCCTCGCTGCTGCTGTACGCATGGCGTTACATCCCGTGGCTGACGCGTCCGCGCTGGACGGCAAACCCGGATAAACATTTGACTAGTTGATAGGCCGTCTGAAAATGTTTTCAGACGGCCTTAACTTCTCTACCCGACCTCCTGACACAATATGGCTTACAACAAATAAACCAAAGATACAGAAAACACTTGACCTTCCACCCGCAAAACATAAGATAACACCCTGAAACTATTTATTTAAAAGGAAAATGTTATGAAGAATTTTTATTGGCAGTTGCATTATTGTCGATCGGAACCGCTGCAGCCGCCTAACGATCGATTTACATATACAAAGAAACAAATACAACACCTTGCAAAAGGAAGGCAAACAGCTCGTGACAGAAAAAGTGCATCGCAGACTTGCAGGAGACAGCCATGCAACCAACAATTTAGATGCGTACCTCACTCAGATAGATACCGAAGAGGAAAAGAAGTTTGCGAATGCACAGGTATATGAAAACTATATAAACCGCAACGGACCCTTAACGGATATCTCAACGGCTCAATCTGTAACTGGACAGGCACGCTGCCGAATGTATTGCCGCAGAGAAACGAAAAATATCGAAAAACGCTAATGCCGCCCGCAACATGATATCCGCCGGGTATGGCAATTTGCAAATACCGCAGATGCACGGCAAACCGATTACGGATATTGTATCCGGTCTGCCTCGATCCGGCGGTTTACGGGATTTCCGCAGGAAAGGAGAACGCGGCAGGCTAATATTCATGAAGATGCAAAGGCCGTCTGAAAAACATGCAACCGAAGCTCCGAGCCGTTTTCAGACGGCCTCAAACCCTTATATTCAAGCGTGCCGGAATAGCGCAACCATCCGCCGCGCACCTTCCACGCATTCTTCACGCCCGCCACCAGGGCGATGCGCACATAACCTTTGCGGATTGCCGTTCGGCGTATCCCGCGCCAAAAGCGTCCCGGCAGCACCTGTATCGCCGCCTCGCGCCATAGTTTTTTTGCGCAAACGCCAAATCGTCCCCGTCCGGCACTTTCAGCCAGATATAAAACGAAGCATCCGGCATTTTCACGTCGAACACCTGCTGCAACACAGGCACCACCTGCTCGAATTTGGCCTGATAAAGGCGGCGGTTTTCCGCCACATGGGCTTCATCGTCCCATGCGGCAATGCTGGCGCGCTGCACCGGAACACTCATCGCGCTGCCGTGGTAAGTGCGGTAGAGCAGGGAAGGATTGCAGCAGTTCGGCATCACCCGCCACAAAGCCGGAACGCAGGCCGGGCACGTTGGAACGTTTCGACAGGCTGGTAAACATCACTATCCCTTTGCGGCCGCGCCCCAGCATTTCAGCCGCCTGCAAAGCACCCCAGCGGTTTGCGGTCGTCGAAATAAATTTCGGAATAGCATTCGTCTGAAGCGATGACAAAAGCCGAATCGGTCTTGCAACGCAAACAACTCGCGCCAGTCGTCAAGATTCATCACGCTGCCGCTCGGATTGTCTGGAGAACAAACCAAAGCAACTTCACGCGCGGCCAAGCGTCGTCGGGAACGCAACGCCAGTCGGGCAGGTGGCGCGGCGGGCTGCTGTTGGCAAAGCAGACTTCGCCGCCACCCAGCAGGGCGCGCACCTTCGTAAATCTGATAAAACGGGATTCGGGCAAACCACCACGCCGGTATCGTCTGCAACAGGGTCGAATACCACTGGGCGAAGGAAAACAATGCCTCGCGGCTGCCCAACACGGGCAGGATTTCCGTTTCCGCATCCAATTGCAGGCCGTCATAGCGGCGTGCCAGCCAACGGGCGCATGCTTGGCGCAATTCGGGCAGGGCCTGCGGTCAGCGGATATTTGGCAAACCTCCGCGCCGCCGCCTGCAGGGCATCGGTAATCACGGCGGGCGTGGGATGTTTCGGCTCGCCGATCTGGCAACATAATCGGCACCAGGCCGTCGGGCGGATTGATGCCTTGCAAAGCCTCGCGCAAACGGAGCGAAGGGATAGGGTTTGAGTTGTTTCAACAGGAATTCATAATCATCAAAATGGCTGGTTGTAATCCGGCAGGATTCTAACAGGAAAAAGGCCGTCTGAAAAACTGTTTTCAGACGGCCTTCAATCGGTTATTGCCTCAGGCTACGCTAAAGCCTGCATCGGCAATGGCTTTTTCACGGCATCCACATCCAAACCTTCGCCGTGGGTAATCACTACCACACCGGTTTCAAAATTCGCGTTCACCATGCGGACATTCGGCACGGCTTCGGCTTGTGCAATCAGTTTGCGGGAATCTTCCTTGCTGCTCATCCCGGTTACATCAATTTCATTTGCGGCATATTTTTACCTCTTTAAAAGATATCCAATAAAAATGAGTAATCCATCAGCTTTCCCGACATCATTGTTATTGTCTCCGAAAATTTGAGTGCTGCGGTGTAATCTGTCTTCCCTGTCACTCACAGCTTGGCAGATGCGCTTGAAAGCATGTCTTTGATTTTGCCTTTAATTGCAGGCTTTGTCTATTTTGTTTAAACATATTTCATGCAGGCAGGCACAATATTCCACGTTCAAAAACATATAAGGCATTATTTGTCATAAATAATATTTGATTTCCCCGAATCAGCCGAAGATATAATATTTTTCATAACCATACGAATCTTTACCGCACTTGCCGAAATCCGCTTGGCAAACCGGCAGGCAACCGTCCGGCGATACGCCACCCTCTCAAGCAATTTTTCTGTACAATGCGGCACCGTTTCCCAAACAATCCCATTAAACACATCATGACCGGTATCTTTTCCAAACTCGAGCTTTCTGGTGCCGCCCGCCCGTATATTGGCTGCTGATTCCCCTGCTGGCCGCCGCCACTCCGCTCACTTTCGCCCCTACTACCATTTCTGGCTGATGCCTTTGTTGTTCGCGGCCTTCATCCGCCTGCTGGAGCTCCGTCCCGACGTTCGAACCCGCAGTGCCTACCTGTTTGGCCCTGCTGCCTCACACCGTTCAGTTTTATTGGATACACACCGCCCTGCGACGTTTCCGGCCTGCCCAATCTCTACGCCCTCCCCTCACCATGCTGCTGCCGGCCTATCTGGCACTGTTCCCCGCCACCGCCGTTTGGCTCTGGAACCGCATCCGTTTAAACCGTTGGCTGCATACCGGCCTTGCACTGCCGGTTTTTGGACGTGGCGGAATTTGCCCGCGAACGTTTGCTGACCGGATTCGGCTGGGGGTATTGGGTTATTCCCAAATTGCCGACCACGCCCCACTGGCCGGTTTCGCTCCTTTGGGCGGCATTCATTTGGTTACATTCGCCACCGCATTACTCGGTGCATGGCTGGTTTTACTGGTGGACAACAAAGGCCGTCTGAAAAACGCTTGGCCCTTTGCCTGCGCCGTTGCGGCATTATTATTCGGCGGCCATATCGCCAAGCAAACCGATTTCACCCAACCCACAGACAAACCGCCACCGTCGCCCTGGCTCAAGGCAATATCGAACAACACTTAAAATTCCGCAACGACCAAGTCCTGCCGACTTTGGATCGTTATTTTTCCGACAAATCGCCGCCACACATGCCGATATCGTCATCCTGCCCGAAACGGCATTCCCCGTGATGCTGCAAGAACTGCCTGACCACATCATTGCAGAATTTGCCGAACAGGCTCGTCAAAACGGCAGTGCCTTAGCTGTCGGCACCATGCAATACACGGCTGACGGTATGAATTATCAAAATGCCGTCGTCAATCTGACCGATTACCGCATAGAGCGGCCATATTCCGTTTTACGCCAAAAACCACTTGGTTCCTTTCGGCGAATACAAACCCCTGCCGTCCTTAACCGCCCCGCTCTATCAAATGATGGATATGCCCTTGTCCGATATTCTGCACGGCGGAGAGGCGCAAAAACCGTTTCCCATGAAAAACCAACAGGTAGCATTTCAATATTTGTTATGAAGACGGTTTCGGCGACGATTTAATCGCCTCCGCCAAACAATCCACCCTGCTCGCCAACGCCAGCAACCTGGCTTGGTACGGCGATTCAATGCCATGTTCCAACATCTGCAGCAATCGCAAGCGCGCGCATTGGAACTGGGCCGCTACATGGCCAGAGCCACCAATACCGGCGCGACCGCCATCGTAGACAACAAAGGACGCATCGTTGCCATGGCGCCCACCAATACCGCAACCGTATTGAAAGAAGAAATTCAAGGCTATCAGGGAGAAACACCTTATATGCGTTTGGGCGGTTCTTTGCCGTTCATCGGCCTGTGTCCGTATTCGCGGCGGTTTTTCTGGCTGTCGGGCTCAAAGCGAAGCAGATAAAGAAAGCCTTAAAAGTGAAGCAGACGAAAAATACCGGAACCGCTTGATGGTTCCGGTATTTTTATAGTCATTACAAAAACTTTGCCTCAACAGTTTTTATAGCACCCTGAGATTTTTAGGCAAAAATGCACACATCAAATGTGTGCCAAGTCTACAAAGGAGAAATGAGGAGAAACTGGGTTAGCCACACCAGCGACTTAACGAAGCGGATTATGAGCAAAAACCATCTGCCGTCAAATTTTCTGCCGCCTATAAAAATAATCTGCCTCTTTTAGCCACACTCCGCCATATTCTTTTCTGTTCGTTTTGCAACAAATAATCAAAACGGAGTATTCCAAAATAAGCACGCCGCCCAATATCAAGTATAAAAAGCGATTGCGACTTCATTCTAAAATCGTTTCAAACGGAAATCCACCTTATTTCCCTATGAAAGCTCCTGTTCAGACGGCCTCATGCCGCCTAAAACCGATTAGCCATTCTTTCTTTGAAATCGGCCATAAATTCCACCAGCGCGGCCACGCCTTCTATCGGCATGGCGTTATAAATGCTAGCGCGCATACCGCCCAACGTTTTATAGCCTTTCAGCTGGCGCAATCCGCACAATGCCGCTTCCTGCGCGAAACGTTCGTCCAATCCCGCATCTCCCGTGCTGAAGATAACGTTCATCTGCGAACGTGCGTCCGGATGTATTGCATTTCGATAAAAACCGCCGCTGCCGTCTATCGCACGGTACAACTATATCGGCCTTGCGGCGGTTGATAAAACGCCATTTGCCCAACGCCGCCCCTGAGTCTGCAACCAGCGCAGTACCAATCCCGCAATATAGATCGGATAGGTCGCCGGCGTGTTGTACATACCTTGCTTTTTCAACATGAGCCTTGTAATTCCACACCGCCGGTACCGAATCCGGACAGCGTTCCAGCAAATCCTCTCGAATGATGACGATGGTTACGCCTGCCGGACCGAGATTTTTGCGCACCCGCATAAATCACACCGAAATCGGCGACATCAATCGGCCGGGACAGGATTTCGGAGACATATCGCATATCAAAGGAGGAAGGCCGTCTGAAAGCTTGGGCATCCGCCTGTATTGCAGGCCGTGTACGGTTTCGTTGGCGACAAAAATGGACAAAAAGCCGAATCCTTGCTTATATCCCACTCGCTTACGGGCGGCAGGTCAGCAGTAATCATATTGCGTACCGCCGTGCAGCCAAATGGATTTCCGCCGCTGTGGATTTTTCCATCTGCCGGTGCGCGGTTTGCGACCAATTCCCGGTAACCACCGAATCTATCCGTTTGAAAGCCGTGGGAGAAGTTCATTGCCACCTGACTGAATTGCGCACTCGCCCCCTTTGCAGGAACAATACTTTTGTAATGGTCCGGCACATTTTAAAAGCAGGCGCAAATCCTGTTCGGCATGATAAAGATGACTTTGAAACTCGGCGGAACGATGGCTCATACTCATCACCGGGATGCCGGTACCGTTGTAATCGAGCATTTCCTGTTGTGCGGTATGCAATACGGCAGCCGGCAGCACGGCGGGACCGGCGGAAAAAATTGTAGACGGTATTCATGTTCGGACTCTCTATTCTGACTTTCCCGTTTACGGGATGGCGTTTCCGCCGCCTGTGTGAACCATATTGAAACTATGCTTTCAGACGGCCTCGTAAAGCGCCTGATTTTTATGCCCGGCAAACAGTTTCGGCAAGAAACCCGACCACCGCGCAAAAATCAAGGCCGTCTGAAACCGCTGAAATTTAACCGCTTTTCTTTTCTGTCCAAACACGATATAATCCGCAGAATTTTTCAAGTCAAACTGAGAATGGCCATCGGGCCATTTTTATTTTCTCCGGAAGGAAAAATGGACATTCAACAAATATTGGACAAAACCTGCCGGGTTTGGGTTACGAACTGGTGGATTTCGAGCTGACGGCACAAGGCATCTTGCGGGTCTTTATTGACAAGGAAGGCGGAATTACCGTCGAAGACTGCGCCACGAGTCAGCAACCACCTCAGCCGCCTGTTTTATGGTGGAAGACGTAGACTCAAAACCTCGAAATCTCCGAGCCCGAGGCTCGACCGCCCGCTGAAAAAGCGGCAGATTTCGTCCGCTTTGCCGGACAGCAGGCAAAAATCAAAAACCCGCCTGCCGATAGACGGACAGAAAAACTTTATCGGCCGTATCGAGGTCGGTGAAAACGATATCGTTACACTCTCTTTCGACGACAAGACCGCCTCCATCGAGATCAACAATATCGACAAAGCCCGCTTAAAACCGGAATTTAAATTTTAATAACACGATTAATCGGAAACATTTTTAGGGAGATAAAACATGAGTCGCGAAATACTGCAACTGGTCGAAGCATTGGCCAGCGAAAAGAATGTGAGACACCGACGTGGTGTTTGACGCACTGAATTCGCCCTATCCACGGCTGCAAAGAAAAAGCCGGTACGGAACATGGACGTGCGCGTCGAAATCGACCGGAATACCGGCGAACACCGCACCTTCCGCCGCTGGCTGATTGTGGCCGATGAGGATTACACCTATCCCGATGTGGAAAACCATTGAGGAAAATCCAAGAAGAAATCCCCCGGCACCACCATCCAAAATCGGCGAATACTACGAAGAGCAAATCGAAAACGAAGGCTTCGGCCGCCAAGCCGCAATGACGGCCAAGCAGATTATCCTGCAACGCATCCGCGATGCCGAACGCGAAAAAGTCCTGAAACGACTTCCTCGCCGCAGGAAGACATCGTTATCGGAACAGTGAAAAGGGTCGAACGCCACGGCATCATCGTGGAACTCGTTCCGGGCAAACTGGACGCGCTCATCCCGCGCGACCAATCCATTCCGCGCGAAAATTTCCGCAGCGGCGACCGCATCCGCGCCCTGTTTTTGCGTGTTGAAGAAATCGGCCAATCCGGACGCAAACAAGTCATCCTCAGCCGTACCTCGCGCGAATTCCTGGCCAAACTGTTTGAACAGGAAGTACCGGAAATTGCAGACGGCCTGCTGGAAAATCCGCGAAGCCGCACGCGATCCCGGCCATCGCGCCAAAATCGCCGTCAGCTAACGACCAGCGCATCGATCCCCAGGGAACCTGTATCGGCGTACGCGGCAGCCGCGTCAATGCCGTTACCAACGAAATCGGCGGCGAACGCATTGACGTAGTACTGTGGTCGCCGGATACGGCGCAATTCGTCATCAACGCACCGTCGCCTGCAGAAGTCAGCCGCATTGTGATTGATGAGGACCATCATGCAGTCGATGTCATCGTCTGCCGAAGACCACTGGCATTGGCCATCGACCGGGCGGACAAAACGTCCGCCTGGCCGCCGACCTCACCGGCTGGCAGCTCAACATCATGACCGTTACTGAGCCGAAGAGCGTCATGCCGCCGAAGATGCCGCGCTGCTGCGCCTGTTTACCGAACACCTGGATGTCGATGAAGAAACGGCTGATGTTTTGGTACAGGAAGGCTTTGCCTCATTGGAGGAAATCGCCTATGCGCCGTCTGAAGAACTGGAAGAAATCGGCTTTCGATGCCGCCACCGTCGATACATTGCGCAACCGCGCCCGCGACGCCATCCTTACCCAGGCGATGGCGCAAGAAGAAAAACTGGAAGAAATCGCCGAAGACCTCCGCACACTGGACGGTATAGACGAAGACCTGCTGCGCGACCTGGCACAGGCCGGCATCACAAACGCGCGACGGTCTGGCAGAGACTGTCGATAGACGAATTGCGTGAAATTAGCCGCGCAGAACCCGGCGAAGCAGAAAAATCATTCTTGCCGCGGGCACACTGGTTTGAAACAGACGAATAATAAGGAGGGGCTGTCGTATGAGTAACAGCACAGCAGAACAATTTGCAGCCGAATCGAAAAATGTCGGTGGAGCGGATGCTGGAGCACCTGAAGAAGCACGGCATCAACGAAAAACAGCGGCAGCGACATGCTGACCGATGCCGACAAAGCACACCAAGCGCGCAAAACCGTCGGCACCATCCGCATCAACCGCACCAAGGTCGAAAACCACGGTTGACGGCGTAGCGGTCGAACGCCGACGCAGCCGGAAAGTAGTCGTCCCTTCCGCCGACGAACAACTCGCTGCCGCCAAAGCCGCGCGAGGAAAAAGCGGCGCAGGCCGCTGCCGCAGCCGAAGCCGAGGCGGCCAGCGGCGGCTGAAGCCGAAGCTGCCAGTACGCGCCGCAGCCGAACAGCGTAAAGCTCAAGAGGCTGAAAAAGCGGCAACAGCCGGATCTTCAGACGGCCTCACCCGAACCGGCCGAGCCGAAAAGAAGAAAAACCGAACAGGAAACCAAACCGGCCAAAAAGGGCCGGGAGAAAAAGCCAAAACCCCACCGCAACCGGTAGAAGTCGTCAATGCCGCCGAAGCCGAGCGCCGTGCCGAAGAAGAACGCCGCGCCCAAGCCTTCCGCGAACACCAGGCTGCGCTGCTGAGAGAAAAACAGGAGCGCCAGAACGCCGGGAACGGCGTGAAGCCGCCAAAAACAGGCGGCGGAAGAAGCGCGTGCAAGCAAAGCCGGCGAACAGCGCACCGCCAAACCGAGCGAGAAAAACCCCTGTCGACATCGGCAAACAAACCGGCTTCCGCACATGCTGCGGCATCAGAGCCACATCGAGCAGCGGCAGCCGTAAAAGACGAACGCCGCAATCATCACGATGATGAAGGTCAAAGCCGCAATGCCAAGCGCAAAGGAGGCAGGCGGACGCGACCGCAATGCGCGCGGCAGCGGTGATGAAGAGCGCGTGCGCGGCGGCAAAAAGGCAAAAAACTCCAAAACTCGAGCCGAACCAACACGCCTTCCAAGCACCTACCGAACCTGTCGTTCACGAAGTCTTGGTTCCGAAACCATCACTGTCGCCGATTTGGCACACAAAATGGCCGTCAAAGGCGTGGAAGTGGTCAAAGCCCTGATGAAAAATGGGCATGATGGTAACCATCAACCAATCCATAGACCAGGATACCGCCCTGATTGTGGTGGAAAGAACTCGGCCACATCGGCAAACCCGCCGCTGCCGACGACCCTGAAGCCTTCTTGGACGAAGGAGAGGAACTCATCGAAGCAGAAGCCCTGCCCCGTCCGCCCGTCGTTACCGTGATGGGTCACGTCGACCACGGTAAAACCTCGCTGCTCGACTACATCCGCCGCGCCAAAGTGGTTCAAGGCGAAGCGGGCGGCATTACCCAGCACATCGGCGCATACCACGTTCAAAACCCCCGCGCGGCGTAGTTACCTTCTTGGATACCCCGGGTCACGAAGCGTTTACCGCCATGCGTGCACGCGGTGCAAAAGCCACCGACATCGTGATTCTGGTGGTTGCCGCCGACGACGGCGTGATGCCGCAAACCGTAGAGGGCCATTGCCCACGCCAAAGCGGCAGGCGTGCCGATTGTGGTTGCAGTGAACAAAATCGATAAGGAGCCGCCAACCCGGAACGCATCCGTCAAGAGCTGACCCAACACGAAGTCATTCCGACGACCGCGGCACTACGCAGTTTATCGATGTGTCGGCCAAAAAGAGGCATCAATATCGATGCATTGCTCGAAGCCGTCTTGCTTGAGGCCGAAGTGTGGAACCGACTGCACCGGTGGAAGCACCCGCCAAAAGGCATCATCGTCGAAGCCCGTCTGGACAAAGGGCGCGGCGCGGTAGCCACTTTGTTGGTCACAAAGCGGCACATTGAGGCGACATGCTGCTGGCCGGAACAGCCTTCGGCAAAATCCGCGCCATGATGGACGAAAACGGCAAAGCCATTACCGAAGCCGGTCCGTCCATCCCGGTGGAAATCCTCGGTTTGTCGGATGTACCCAATGCCGGCGAAGACGCCATCGTGTTGGCCGACGAGAAAGCACGCGAAATCGCCCTCTTCCGCCAAGGCAAATTCCGCGACGTGCGCCTGGCCAAACAACAGGCCATCAGCTGGAAAACATGTTCAGCAACATGGGCGAAGGCCAAGTGCAGAACCTGTCGGTCATCATCAAGGCCGACGTGCAGGGGCTCCTCACGAAGCACTCGCGGGCAGCCTGCAAAGAAATTGTCTCACCGACGAAGTACGCGTGCAAGTCCTGCACAGCGGCGTGGGCGGCATTACCGAAAGCGACGTCAATTTGGCGATTGCTTCGGCGCGTTCATCATCGGCTTCAACGTGCGCGCGGATGCATCCGCCCGCAAACTGGCCGAAAATGAAGACGTGAAATCCGCTACTACAACATCATCTATGATGCCATCGACGATGTGAAAGCGGCCGCGAGCGGCATGCTGTCTCCGGAAGAAAAAGAGCAAGTTACCGGTACGGTGGAAATCCGCCAAGTCATCAGCGTATCGAAAGTCGGCAACATCGCCGGCTGTATGGTTACCGACGGCGTGGTCAAACGCGATTCCCATATCCGCCTCATCCGCAACAACGTAGTTGTCCACAGCGGCGAACTGTCTCGCTCAAAACGCTATAAAGACGACGTCAAAAGAAGTCCGCATGGGCTTCGAATGCGGCCGATGATCAAAGGCTACAACGACATCATGGAAGGCGACGTGCTCGAATGCTTTTGACATCGTCGAAGTTGCCCGTTCGCTGTAAACACGCCCATACCAGGCCGTCTGAAAACTCAGACGGCCGTCATATCGACAAACATTTTTCAATGATATAGTGGATTAAATTTAGACCAGTACGCGTTGCCTGCCTTGCCGTACTATCTGTACTACACGGCTTCGTCGCCTGTCTGTTAAATGTAATCCACTAAAGCGGAAACGAATAGCGATTATTCCCTCTTCCTCATCCCTCGTTACAGGCTTGAACAATCTTGCCGCCAGCAAACCGAGTTCGTACAAAATAACCAACGGGAACAGCCATCAAAACTTGCGACAGCACATCCGGCGGAGTGATAACCGCCGCACGACAAACGCGCCCACAATCACATAAGGCCGCGCACTTTTTCAGTTGCGCCAACGACACCACGCCCATCCTGTGCAGCAGCACCACGACAATCGGCACTTCAAACGTCGCACCGAAGGCCACAAACATACCCAGCACAAACGACAGATGATTTGTCGATATCGGTCGTCATGCTGACCCCCTGCGGGGTAACGCTTGTTAAAAACTGAAACACAATCGGAAAAACGGCAAAATAGGCGAAAGGCCATGCCGCAGGCAAACAGAATCAGGCTGGACAACACCAGCGGCACAATCAGGCGTTTTTCGTTTTGATACAGCGCGGGGAGCGACGAAAGCCCAAATCTGATACAGCGTATGCGGCAGCGTGGCCAAAAACGCCGTCATCAGGGCGACTTTAATCGGCACGAAAAACGGCGCAATCACATCGGTGGCAATCATCTGCGTCCCCTGAGGCAGAGACGCCATCAGCGGCTGGGCGACAAACGTATAAAGCGGCTGGGCAAACGGGATGACGGCAAAAAGCGGCCAGCATCACCAGCATAATCACACCAAACGCCGGCGCAGTTCGACCAAATGTTCAATCAGGGTTTGGGTTTGCTCTGTCATCTCAATCTCGCCGACATTACGGTGAATCCGCTTTTTAAAGCAAAGACGGCGTTACACCGCCCTGTCCGGATTGAGCTTAATCACTATAAAATCGAAAATATGGGGAATATGGAAAACATCGGAAAGCGAAGCCGACCGACTCCGCTTATCTTTTTCAGACGGCCTTTGGCGGCGGGACGCGGAGTTGCGGCCTCGGATGAAAGCGCGGGCGCAAATCGCGGCGGCGGCCCATTGCCTGACGGCGCAGGGTAACCATATGGAAAGGGACGGCATCATCGTACCGCGTCCCGCCGGCGTGCAGGCCGTCGTCCGTCCCTATGACCGAAATCGGCAGGCGATGCGCTGCGGCAACGCCTCTCCCACGCGGGAAGTTCGGGATCTCATGTCCCGTCCGCCTGATTTTTGCACTGCATGGCGCGCATCACCTCTAACCTTCCTGCGCTTCACGGACGGCCGCCTGAAAATCCTCTTTGACGGACAGCCCTTCGGCATCCATTTGGCGGCTGAGTTCGTTTTCACTCCCGCTGACGAAACGCTGCAAACGCCCAGCCACAATCCGGCCGCAGCGCACGCTTCGGCAGCCGCTCCGGCCCCAGCACCACGAGCACAACAACGCCGGTCAGCAGCATCTCGCTGAAACCGAGGTCGAACATGGCTTAGCGCTGTATCGTCTTTGTCGGCCTCGGCCTGCTTCTCGACCAGGCGGGCATCTGCCTCTTCAGACCCCTCGTTCGAGCCTTTTTGAAGTCGTGCACCGACCGCCCAAATCTTTGCGCCGATGTTGCGTAATTACGGTACCGACACCAACACGCACAATCAGCAGCACAATCAGCCAATGAGAAATTCCGCTCAAACCCATTTTTAAAATCCTTACGTTAAATCTATTCAATGCGAAAACCCGCTTTCAGACGGCCTGATATTCAAACCGGCGTACCGCATGATATGGCACATGGAGGTGGAACACTTCCTGACCGCCGCCGCTGCCGGTATTGATTTGGGTTTTAAAACCCGTTGCGCAGGCCGTGTTCGGCGGCCAACTGCGGCACTTTCAGCATCATTTTTGCCCAGCAGGGCCTCGTGTTGCGGCCCGGCGTGTGCCAGCGAATCGAAATGTTCTTTCGGAATCAGCAGCAGATGGACGGGCGCGGCGGGGCGGATGTCTTTGAAAGCAGAGCATCTCGTCGTCTTCGTACACCACCGAAGCGGGGTTTGTTTGTCTGCGATTTTGCAGAAGATGCAGTCGGTCATCATGAATTCTCCGGTAAGCCGCCTTGCGGTATCCGCTAGGGCAAAGAGGTCGGATTGTAATACAAAAACACCGTCCGCGCCTTTCAGACGGCCCTGATATCAGGCCCTGAGTGCGCGCGGCCTTTCCGCCAGCCCCGACAAACCTTGCCGCCGCGCCAGCTCGCGAATCACATCTTCCGCCCGCAAGCCGTGATGCGCCAGCAGACCTATGCAGTGAAACCACAAATCGGCGGTTTCGTAAACAAGGTGTTCGCCGCCGCCGTCTTTCGAAGCCATCAGCACTTCGCCGGCCTCCTCGATTACTTTTTCAAGATTTTGTCGCCGCCTTTGGCAAGACAGCCCGGCCTACATATGACTCGTCCGGATTGCCGCCCTTGCGCGAATCGATCGCATTTTTGAATTTCAGACAATATCCTGTCGTCCATCATCCCTTCTCCCAATGAATTGCCGCAGACGGAGGCCGTCTGAAAACCGCCTTCCGTTTCAGACGGCCTGCAACTGTTTTGCGCCGTAGATGGCGCTTTTCGTCCTTCAGCACCGCATCAACCGCCTGCGCAGCCGCCGTCTGCCTGCCAAACGCGGTAAACCAGCTTTCCCGCCCGCGTGGCAGGCAATGCCCCTGCTGCTCAATCTGCATCACCAGCGCGTCGCCGTCGCAACTCGAGCCGCAGTTCGTACACTTTCTGCACATGCCCGACTCCTCGCCCTTCATCCACTGCTTTCTGCCGCGAACGGCTGTATGATCAGGCAAAACCGGTTTCCACCGTTTTGCAGCGCCTCAGCATTCATCCATGCCACCATCAGCACGCGGCCGCTGTGCCTGTCTTGCGCGATGGCGCACAACAAAGCCTTTGTCGTCGAATTTCACCGCGCCAGCAATTCTTCAGCACATGCCGTTTTCGTCCTTTACCCTTCCGTTGTTGTTCAGACGGCCTGCTATTTCTTCGCCGCCGTGTCGATAATGCAGGAACCGGCGATTTGCTTGTTGGGCAGGCCGACTATCTGTTTTTCGTCCGCAGGCGCACCGCCATAGCATGAAATCGCGCTGAGCGAATTTTTCGGCGAACCGTCGATGATTTTGTCGCTGTAAATCATATAGGCGAAGGCTTTGCGCTTGGCATCGTAATACCGCATGATTTGCAGATGCTTAAAGGCAAAGCTCGCACTGCGCTTGAACACCTGCTGCGGCTTGGCCACCGCCTGTTCGTTGAATTCGATTGCATTGCCGGTCTGCACGCATGACACCGATGCGTCGCTGGCATCCTCTTCCAAATTCACCGCCTCTTTCAAGCCGCCCTTTTTCGCATACGACAAATAACAGGTGATACCTTCACATCGGCATCATGAAACCTTCTCGTTTCGATACGGTCGTTTTACCCAGCACGCGGAAATACGGTGCTGGCATTGCCGATTTGTCGGCTTCGGAATCGCAGGCGGCCAAGGCCGAAACAGCCAGACCCAAACAAACGGCTTTGATGATGCGCATGGATTTTTCCTTAATTGATGTGTGTAGGCACGCTATTTTGCCACCACGGCGGCGCGGTTTTAAAAATCAACGTTGCAAAAACCGCGCGCTTCCGGCATGAAAAGCATAAACGGCGGCGGCGCAAACCGCCTCCAACCGCCGTATAATGCTTATCCCCACCGCAGCCCTTGCAAAAGGCCGTCTGAAAAATGAAACGCAAAAATATCTGCCTGCTCTACCTGATTACATTCTTGCTGACCTTATTCGCAGTTTGTTGCAGCCATCGGGCCGCTCAACCCGCACACACCTGCCGCCGGAGCTTCAGACGGCCTGTCCGCCGCATGGTGGCTGGAACGCAGGATAGTACGCCGTATTGTCCGCCTGGGCGGCAGGCACGACCGCCACGGTGCTGCTGCGGCAAAACCCGTTCGAACGGGTGGCTTTGGCGGTGTTTTTCTGCCTTTACGGCTTGGTTGCGGCATTCGTCTAACCCAGACGCATCGCAGGCAAACCCGGCCCGCCCTGCGGCATCTCCCGCGCCATATCGCGGATTATCGTAAGTGAAAACGGAAACGCCCCTCCCCTGCCGTAGTGAATTGAGAATTTAAACCGGTACGGCGTTGCCTCGCTTCTGCCGTACTATCCGTAACTGTCTGCGGCTTCGTCCTTGTCCTGATTCAAATTTAATCCACTATAGCAGGACACCCTCCAAGCAATCGCCATCAAACAAAAGGCCGTCTGAAAACCTTGCAACGGGTTTTTCAGACGTGCCCTGTTCTGATCCAAACTTACACGCCGCGCAACAGTTCGTTCACGCTGGTTTTGGCGCGGGTTTGCGCGTCCACTTTTTTCACGATAACTGCGCAATACAGGCTGTGGCTGCCGTCTGCGCAGGCAGGCTGCCGGACGACGACCGAACCGGCCGGTACGCGGCCGTGGTAGGATTTTCGCCGGTAGTCGCGGTCGAGGATTTTGGTGGACTGGCCGATGAACACGCCCATGGAAATCACGCTGCCTTCTTCGACAATCACGCCTTCGACGATTTCCGAGCGCGCACCGATGAAGCAGTTGTCTTCGATGATGGTGGGCGAGGCTTGCAAGGGTTCGAGCACGCCGCCGATGCCGACGCCGCCGCTCAGGTGTGACGTTTTTGCCGATTTGGGCGCACGAGCCGACGGTCGCCCAAGTATCGACCATCGCGCCTTCGTCAACGTAGGCGCCGATGTTGACGTAAGAGGGCATCAATACGACGTTTTTGCCGATAAAGCTGCCGCGACGGGCAACGGCGCCGGGTACGGCGCGGAAAGCCGCAGCGCGGAATTCTTCTTCGCTCCAGTCGGTGAATTTGGTGGGCACTTTGTCGAAATATTTGTTCACGCCGTCATTCAGGATTTCGTTGTCGGCGATGCGGAAGGAAAGCAAGACGGCTTTTTCGCCCACTCGTTGACTTTCCATTGGCCCGACGCCGAGGCGCTCGGCAACGCGCAGCTCGCCGGAATCGAGCAGGCGCAGGGTTTCTTCAACGGCCTGTTTCACTTCGGCGGATGCGGTGGCGGGGCTGATGTCGGCGCGGTTTTCAAAGGCGGTTTCGATGGTTTGCTGCAAAGACATGGGATTTCCTTTTTTGCTGTCGGGGATGTGTGAGAGGCCGTCTGAAAGCGGCGGTTCGGGCTTTTCAGACGGCCTCTGTGTGCTTGCGCGGTTTACAGGCCGGAGAGGGCGGCGGTGTCGTGGGCGATCGTGAGTTCTTCGTTGGTCGGCACGACGACGACGGCGGGCGTTTGGCCTTTGAGGGCTGATAATGCCTTCTTTGCCGAAGCGCACGTCGGTGTTGGCGGCATCGTCGATGTGCAGGCCGAGGAAGCCGAGGTGGGCGACGGTTTTGGCACGGACGACGTCGGAGTTTTCGCCGATGCCGCCGGTGAACACCAGCGCGTCGATGCCGCCGGTGGCAACGGCCATGGAGGCGATGTATTTGGCCAGGCGGTAGGTCATGACGTCCATCGCCAGCTTTCGCGCCTTCGTGGCCTTCGGCAGCGGCTTCTTCAACGACGCGGCAGTCGTTGGAGAGTTCGGACAGGCCGAGCAGGCCGGATTTTTGTTCAGGAGGTCGGCCACTTCTTCGACGCTCATGCCCGCGTTGGCGGCCATAAAGGGGAAGACGCTGGCGTCGACATCGCCGCTGCGCGTACCCATGACGAGGCCTTCGAGGGGGTGAAACCCATGCTGGTGTCTTGCGATTCGCCGTTTTTGACGGCGGTGATGGATCGCGCCGTTGCCCGAGATGGGCGATGATGAGGCGGCTGTTTTGGATGTCTTTGCCGATGATGCGGGCGGCTTCGGGAGGGCGACGAAGCGGAAGCTGGTGCCGTGGAAAGCCGTAGCGGCGGAAGGCGTAGTTTTTGTAGAGGGCGCGGGGCACAGCGTAGGTGTAAGCGCGCTCGGGCATGGTTTGGTGGAAGGCGGTGTCGAACACGGCGACGTTGGGCAGGCCGGCGAAGATGGCTTGGGCGGCGCGGATGCCGGTGAGGTTGGCCGGGGTTGTGCAGGGGGCGAGCGGGATGCAGGCTTCGAGCTGGGCAATGACTTCGTCGTCGATCAGGACGGACGCGCTGTATTTTTCGCCGCCGTGGACGACGCGGTGGCCGATGGCTTTCACGTCGGCATCGAGGCCGTATTTTTCAACTCGTCGAGCAGGGCGCCGACGGCAGCCGGTGTGGTCGTGGCGGTCTGCCAGTTCGACTCGGTGTTTTCTGACCGTCTTTCTTGAAGGTGATGTAGGCGTCGGGGTGGTGAGTTTTTTCGCCGAGGCAGCTCAGCAGCACGTCGCCGTTGTCGTTGTCGAGCACTGCGCGCTTTCGAGGGACGAGCTGCCGCAGTTCAATACTAAAGATCAGGTTTGTTTTTGGACATTGTGTTTTCCTTCTTGTCGGTAAATGCTTGAAACGTGTGTTTCAGACGGCGTGCATTACTACAGACAGTCTGAACGGGATATGTGGAAAACTCGGCGCGGATTTCGGGCGCGCTGCGGTTTCAGGCGGGGGATGTTTTAGGCCGTCTGAAAACATATGGTCGTGAATATGTTTTCAGACGGCGTTTTCTGTGCGGGCGGCATCTCCCGGCACACGCTATTTGTCTTCCGGCATGCCCTCTCTGTTCCGGCGTTTCCGCATCCGCAGCTTCTGCAGTTTCAGTCTGCAGCGGCTTATCTTCTGCCGCGCTTCGCTGCGTTTTTCGACACGGTTCCGCTTCTTCCGCCGCTTCGGGGTTTTGCAAACCGGTTTGGCTTGCCGGTTCGGCGGTCGGCTGCGATTTGCTCCGCTGCGCTTTTGCTGTCCGTCCGACTTCGGCGGGCAGCACCGATCAGCCAGATAGCCCAGCGTGACGGCTTTTGCCGCCGCGCTTTGCCAGTTGTTCTCGCAGCGCTTCTTTGCCCATCAGGTTTTGCGCGCCGTTGCTGAGGTGGCGGATAACGTTTTGGTAGCTGCGGTTCAGTTCGTCCACCGCTTCTGCGGTGTCGGCAAAATGTTGGTCCACGCGGCTGCGGTAGTCGTCGAGTTCCTGCTTTCAAGGCGTCACGCTCAGCTTTGCCTGCGACTGTTTGCCGCGCAGGGGCAGCCACGCCAGCAGGAAGCCGGGCAGCCGACCAAAGCCGTGCGGCCGAAACCAGCATGAAACAGTGAGGTGCATTCATTTCGTTTGTCCTTTCTGGGTCGTTTGGAAAGTTTTACCGACAGCAGGCCGTCGAAAAATCACTAAACAGTCGTCTTGCTCAGACGGCCTCGTTTGTCATCTCTCTTACGGATGGGCGGCGATAAAGGCGGCCACTTGTTCGCTGACCGGTCAGCGCGCTGCACACGGCGTCTTTGCGGATGCGTTTGGCCAAGCCCGGCGAGCACTTTGCCCGGCCCGCATTCGGCGGATTCGGCGATGCCGTCATGAAACCAGGCTGGTTGACGGTTTCCGTCCAGCGCACGGGGCTGTAGAGCTGGCGCACCAGGGCGTCTTTGATTTGACGCGGGATCGCTGTGGGCGGCGACATCGGCGTTGTGGATAACGCGGATTTTCGGTGTGGCGATGAGATGCTTTTGCAGGGCGCTGCGGCCAGCTTTTGTCGGCAGCGGGCTTCATCAGGCTGCAATGCGAAGGAACGGACACGGGCAGCGGCAGGGGGCGCGTTTCGCACCTGCTTCTTTGGCAGCGGTCATGGCACGCTCGACTGCGGCGGCGTGGCCGGCAATCACGACCCGCCCCGGCGGATTGAAGTTTACGGCTTCCACCCACTGCGCCCTGCGCGGCGGCGGCACACAGTTCTTTCACCTGCCCGTCCTCCAGGCAAAAATCGCCGCCATCGCGCCGACGCCCTGCGGCACGGCGTTTCTGCATCAGTCCGCACGCAGGCGGACGAGCTGACCGCATCGGCAAAGCCAGTGCGTCCGGCGGCCACCAGCGCGCTGTATTCGCCCAGGCTGTGTCCGGCCACAGACTGCGGTGGTTTGCCGCCGGCTTCGAGATAGGCGCGGTAGGCGGCGACGCCGGCAGCCAGCATCAGTTGGTATTGACGGTTTGGCCGATTAAATCGCTCGTCTGCCGTTCATCATCGCCCACAGGTCTTTGGCCGAGGGCGGCGGATGCTTCGTCGAAGTAGTAACCACGGCTGAGCGCCGTCGAAGCCGTCCATCATGTTGCAGGCTTTGCGAGCCTTGGCCGGGGAAGAAAGAATGCAAAAGACATGGGGTTTCTCTTGTGCGAATACAGGCCGTCGCTCAGACACTGCGCTGCCACCGTGATGGCCGTCTGGCTGTGTCTATGTTGTTTCGGCGAGCATGTGCCGCCGCAGTGACAAAACCGCCATCCGCAGGCAGGATGCGATGGCGCGAAAGTGTATCAGAAAGAGATACGCTGTTCTGTCCTGCTGCATCGGCAGGACGTCGAAAACAAAGAGGTACATTTTCAGACGGCCGCTCTAAAGCCCTTTATTCGGCAGGGATCTGGATGTCGATGTCGGTGTCAGCAGCCATTGGCCGTTGTTGTGGCGTTTCAGACGGCCTTTTCAGTACGTCGCCTTCTTGCGGCACGCTAAAATTGGTTGAGGTGCTGGCCGAGGGCGAGCACCGGGATGACAGTCTCGCTGGACAACATGCCGAAGCCGCCGTTTTTCTTGATGTCCCACATGCCGACTTTGATGCGGACGATGTCGCCTTCTTTTACCGTTGCACCGCTTTCGGCAGCAAACGGCTCAGCCAGCCCTGCATCCCCACCGGTGCGGAGACAGCGCGCAAGGGCGGTTTTTGGTCGTCCATGCCGGCGATATAGGTGATTTCGTCGCCGACTTTTCGGGCTCGCGGTAACCGGCTGGGCAGGTCTGCCGCCAGAAGCAACAGGCGGGCGGTCAGTGTCGTCTTTATCGCGGACAACGCCTAACCGTTTGTCTTGAAACCAAGAAATGATAATGCCGTAATGTTGGATTGCTTGCATGATGATACTCCGTAATGAATAGTGAATTATTATTCCCTGCACCGTTTGTTCCGAAACAACCGTTCGGCGGAGTGCGCATTATACTCATCCACCGAACGGTTAAATAAATCTTTTACGAATTTGTGATTGCATTTTCCCCAATCAGTATCTTAACAATACCGCGCCCCCAGCAAAACCGCCGCCCATGCCTTCCAGCAGCAATATCTGTCCGCGCTTGATGCGGCTGCTTCTGATGCCTTCGTCCAATGCCAACGGAACGGATGCGGCGGAAGTGTTGCCGTGGTTTTGTACGGTCAGGATGACTTTGTCCAAGCTCAGGCCCAGATGCTTTGGCGCGTGCCGTCGATGATGCGCTTGTTTGCCTGATGCGGCACAAGCCAGTCGATTTGTTCTGCGTGGTAGCCCGCTTCTTCCAATACTTCTTCCGCCACTTTGGCACAGGGTTTTAACGGCAAATTTGAACACGCCCGGCCCGTCCATTTCCACAGCGGGGTTGCCGCAAATCTGTCCGCCGGCCATCTGCGCAGGCACTTTCAGCAGTCCAAAATAGCTGCCGTCAGCTTGCAGTTTGCCGTGGATGATGCCTAGCTTCGTCGAGACGCGCCGAAAACGACCGCGCCCGCACCGTCTCCGGAACAGCACGCAGGTTGTGCGGTCTTTCCAGTCCAAAAATGTGGCTGAATGTTTCCGCGCCGATAACCAGCACTTTCTTTGGCCATACGCGCTTTGATGTAGGCATTGGCGGTGACGATGGCATACATAAAGCCGGCGCAAACCGCCTGAACGTCGAATGCCGCGCAACCGGCAATGCCGAGTTTGTTCTGCACGATGGTGGCCGTAGACGGAAACTGCATATCGGGGGTTGCCGTAGCCAAAACAATCAGGTCGATTTCTTCCGCCGCCACGCCCGCATCGGCCAACGCACGCTGTGCGGCAATCACGGCTAAATCGCTGGTTCTTTCTGTTTTCGGCAGCCAGGGCGGAATTTTGATGCCGGTACGGGCTGACAATCCATTCGTCTGATGTATCGACAAACCTCGGCGAGATCATCATTGCTGACACGCTTTTCTGGGCAGATAGCTGCCGGAACCGAGGATTTTGCATACTGCATGGCGCGTCCCTTTCTAAATATTTTGTAATGGCTGGATAAAAGATTCAGGCATTGTGGGAATCGTCTGCCGTTTTCATCGTGCAACAGGCCGTCTGAAAGGATTTCCGGTTTCAGACGGCTCGTCGTTGACGCATCACTCGAAACCATGCCGAAGCGTTTAATCAATGTTGATGGCTGCCTGTTCCGACTTCCAGTTTTTGTCTGCCAAATGCGCCAGTTGGTCGGCCACGCCTTGCTGGATGCGGGTCAGGCTGTCGGCCTTGGCTTCGTGAAAGGCTTCTTCCACGCATAACTGAAGCCGACCGCATCGGTACCGCCGTGGCTTTTAATCACGACGACCACGCAGGCCGAGGAATATGGCGCCGTTGAATTTGCGCGGATCCAGCTTGTTTTTGAAACCTTTCCCAAAGGGCCGGCATGGCGGCCCAGCGCACCCAATTTGGTCAGCAGATTGGTTTGAAATTCGCTGTGATTGCCGAACCCATAAAACGCACCGCGCCTTCGATGGTTTTTCATCACGATGTTGCCGACAAAGCCGTCGGCCACCACGACATCCACACTCGCCGCTGAAAATGCTGCCGCCCTCGACATTTGCCGGACAAAGTTCAGCTTGCTGCCGCTGAGGAGTTTGAAAACTTGTTTGACGGTATCCGTGCCTTTGATGTCTTTGGTACCGACATTCAGCAAACCGACACGCGGCGCGCCCGCATTTTCCGGGATGCAGTGCGTGCACCAATTCGCTGCCGATAACGGCAAACGCACCACTGCTCGAGCGTGCAGTCCACGTTGCGCCCAATCGAGCACCAGCGTCATGTGGCCGTTTTGAGAGGGGATGAATTTGGCATGCCGTTTGACCTCGATGCCTTGTATGGTTTTCAACACAAAGCGTGCGCTGCCATCAACGCACCCGTGTTGCCTGCATGACACCGCTGCTGCCAAGACCTTCCTTCACTTGATTCACGGCTATCCGCGTGGAGGAATCTTTTTGTTTTTCAGGGCAGACTCGCTGCTCATCCATCTCGACCACTTGTGCGGCATGGACGTCTGAATGCGGTCCATCGGCTGCATCGGCAGCTTCCAATGCCTGCGGAACCTGCACCTCGTCGCCCACCATCATGCGCGGACACGGCCTGCTGGCAAAAACAACAATGCTCCGGGGATGGTAACCGCCAGACCGGCATCGCCGCCCACCGCATCTACAGCCAAGGTAACTCGTAATTGCTCCATTCGCTAAAAATATCGGTCGTCATCCGGCAGATTATGATTCTGGAAATCGATAAAGCATCAATCGAATCAACCGCAAAAAGCCGCCCGTATTTTTCAGACGGCCTTATCGTTCCGCACTGCTTTCCGCAGCCAGCATATTATGCGCAGTAATATCGTCGGCGTCCCACGGATAGTTAATCCACCAATCTTTGACGGTAATACCGCTGTAATAATGAATGCCTTGAGGCAGGATGCCTTTTTCTTTGATTTTTCGTGCAGCACGGCTACGCCGATTTTTCGGCAAAATCCTTTTGCAACTCATTCAGCACGAATTCCAAGGTTACGCGGAATCATCTACCTCGTCCACCTCACCAAGATATTTTTGCCAACTCAGGCTTTCCGGAATAGGATCCAGCTCATCTGGATTTTCTTGATTTCGTCATTGGTCTGGTAACCGAAATCATTGGCATAGTAGGCTGTAGTAACCGCATAAATCGGAATATTCAAAAAGCAGCGCAGAATACGCGCGGAATAAATCCCCCGCCGCCAATGGCAATCATTGCATCATATTTCACACCGCCCGATTGAATTTTACCTGCCAATTCTTTTTAATACCGATGTATATCATCATAGGTATACCAAATTTTTAACCATAATCGTACATCCGCTGTTTTAATAGAACAAAAACGGAAACCCGCAGACGGATTTCCGTTTTACATCCGCTCAGGCTTATTCGCTCTGGCTTTCATCACTTTTGCGGCCACGGTACATACCGTTGGGCGAAATGATGACGGACGATGAACTTCACCGGTTGCGCTGTCCACAGACAGGGCAGGTGCAGTCAAAGCATCGTGCGAACGGTGCATACCGCGTTTAGAGGGATTTTTGTTTTGTTGAACGGCCATTTCAAACTCCTAAAAATATTTACAAAAAGTTATTTTGCTGCTTTTTCAGCCCTGCCAATACCGCAAACGGATTGGTTTTATCTCGATTGACTGCCGCCATATTTTTCTCGGCACAGTGCTCATGCCGCGGCGAGTATGGCATCGCCATCAAAATTTGATCTTCCACCAACGTCCGAACCGACAATTCGCCATCCATCGGCATACCTTCCAATCCCTCATCGGAGGCATGGCTTCATCCAACTTGGATTCATCGGCAAACAGAACAATACGCGCACCCTCATCCAAATCAAAAACTCATGGGCTGCATGCACCGTTGACAAAGTAAATGCAGACATCCCTCGCACTTTCAAATCCAAAAACGGCGCTGGAAGCGATCAATCCCGCCCTGCAAAACCACATGCAGCGGGCTGCTCTTATTCGCAAAATATTCCGTGCGTACCATACCCGTTCGTCCAGCTCATGCAAAAACATTCGCCCCGCAGGTTTGCTCAGCCGCCAGCAAACTCACCGCAATCAAATCAGGCTCTAACATAAACTGTGCATGATATAATTCCAACAATAGAACGTCAATGTTTTTACACAAAATGAAACCACACTCCCCTTATCTTGGGGATCAGGTTCGATATTCCGGCAACAGCAACTGGCACGGCTCGGTTTGCATTTTCAGACGGCCTCCACCGATTTTCGACGAAACGCCCCATTCCGGTGAAACAGGCGAGGACACGGCTACGCCTTGCCATCGGTAAAAGCACAGTCACTGAAAACACGTTTCCCGCCGCATTGATTATAGGTGCCGACCAAGTCGCATGGTGTGAAGGCCGGCAACTCGGCAAGCCGATGAGCGTAGCAAATGCACAACAAATGCTACAGAATTAGAAATTGGCGGCAAACAGATCCATTTTACAGTGCCGTCTGCCTGCTCAACACATTTTCAGACGGCCTGCATCATCATGTAGACAAAACCATCAGCTACCATGCGGGAATTGATCTTCGGAACAGATTGCAGCATATTTAAGACGCGAACCCGATGCCATATATTGTGCCGCTGCAGCAAAGTGAGAGCTTAGGAGCCGCCTTACTGGAAAAAGTTGAAACCTGCGACCTAAAATGCACTGATCGGCCTGCCTATTTTCCGTTTAATCGACTTTTTACAAGCCGAGGGTGTAGATATTCTTTAACCCTATTACTGCCCATCAAGCTAAAACCCTAATCATCATCTCAAAAATATAGCCTGCAATCCTTTACCTTATCCCCACACCTCTCGGCACACCCGACACGCTCTTGCCTATTACCCCACGAGCAACAGCAAATCGTGGACTGACCGATTTTGTGGTTGAAGCCGAGAAAACTGCCCGAGCGCACTCAAGCACCTGAGCATCACCACATCCGCGAACTCAACCTACAAACACTCAATGAGCACCGACCGTACAAAATTACCTGACTGCTCGACCCTGCAAGAAGGCCGAAAGCATGGGGCTACTCAGCAAGCAGAGTTGCCCCTGCCGTAGGCAGACCAAAAGGGGCCGACTTTGGTTGCACTTGCCACTAATCCGGTTTTTTGAAGTACGCCCGTTAACGGACCATCCAGTATTATGCTTGCCTGATGGCATCTGGTCAAACGCCAGAAATTTCACATTCAAAGTATCTCCCATCCGACAAAACCGAACGCATCCAACTCTTAAAACTACTCGAACAACAATCGAAACAGCAAAATTCAACCATCTTATTCATAGAAAACACCATACAGAAAACAATGCATCATTATCTGACGCAATCAACATCCTGCATCCACGAACCCGCTTATGCATCGCCTGTGATTTAACACTACCCACCCAACAAATTATCAGCCAAACCATTGATATCTGGCACACTTTATCTCCGTTACCCGATTTACGTCCGAGGCAATGATTTTCATGCTTAAACGCGCTTTGTCAGTCTAAATATCAGACTATAATCCGCGTCTTAATCATTTCGAATGTAGCGCAGCCCGGTAGCGCACTTCGTTCGGGACGAAGGGGTCGGAGGTTCGAACTCTCCTCATTCTGATCAGACTTCCCATTGAGCAGCTTTAAAAGCTGCTTTTTCTATTGGGGATGATGGATCGCATCACTGTCATAAAATCGGCTACTCAATACAAAATAGCCGACAGCATAAAGCTAAAACGAAGAAGCACTGCGTCTTAACAACATCATATCTATTCATGTTCTTTTCAGACCGCTCAAAATAAAATCTATCTTTGGCCGTCTGAAAATCTTTTTAAAGCAGTCTTCTGCATGTTATTTATAAACTTATCAAATAGATAAGCGACATCATGCGGTCCGGGACTTGCTTCAGGTGTCCTTGAAAACTAAATACCGGCTGCCCTTCAACTCAATCCCCGCAAAAGAACCATCAAATAAGGAACGGTGGGTAATTGTTACTGTATCAGGAAGAGTCTCTGCATCCACCTCAAAACCATGATTTTGGCTGGTAATCATTACTTTTCCGGTCAATAAATCCTGTACAGGATGATTGCTCCATGATGCCCGAACGGCATCTTGCGGTTTTCCTCCAAAGCCAAACCAAGTAACTGATGCCCCAGGCAGATACCAAATAACGGTTTTTACTATTCAAAAGCTTCTGGACAGCTGTAATCGCATAATCGCAGCTTTTGCGGGATCCCTGGGACCATTTGATAAGAAAATACCACCGGGATTCATCGTTAAGACTTCTTCTGCCGAGCTTTGCGCCGGCACAACCGTCAATCGACACCCCTAGCAGCAAGCATACGCAAAATATTGGTTTTTACACCATAATCATAAGCCACAACATGATAGGGCTGATACCCAGGAGTTACAAAACCCTGATCAGCACCCACCACCTTCCGTCCACCATAAGGTTGCGTACAGCTTACTTCTTTAGCCAAATTCTTTACCTACCACATGCCACCGAAAGCATTGATTAATCCTCTTGCTTTCTTCCGTAGCATCTTCACCTGTCAAATCGCACCAGCTTGCGCACCTTTGATTCTTAATATTTGTTAAACGGCGGGTATCAATATCCGCAATCGTAAACCGTCTATTCCGAGTTAAATACTCTTTGAAACTCTCTTTTGAACGAAAACTGCTTTCCAAAAGAGGCAATTCACGAATAATCAATCCCGCCGCATACACTTGTTTACCTCACATCTTCAGGATTAATCTCCTGTATTTCCAATGCGATAAGTCAAAGTTACAATCTGCCGGCAATATGACGGATCCGTCAATATCTCCTGATATCCAGTCATTGATGTATTGAACACAACCTCCCCAGACGTAACACCCTTATAACCGATTGACTTCCCTCGGAATAAGCTACCATCCGCAAGCACAAGAAGAGCTGGAATTTCCACAAAACATCCTATCTGTCATTTTATCCGCAAAAACACGCATATGCCACTGTTGTAGCATATTGCGTGCTCGTCTAATAAAGCCATACAAAATTTGAGATACGTGGGCGATTCTAAATCACTAAACCATCTAATTCAAGTTTACTACCCAGCACTATAACAAGAAAATAAACCTTCTTTCGAAAAGAATATTTTTCAGACCCTTAATACCTCATCTAAAGTAACGTAACGTACAACTCGCCACTTTTCAAAATCTTTTAGATGATATCAGCAATATAGTTTTGCAGACACGTTTAGCATCTAACAGAATCAAGCCTAACTTACCACTTTCATTAGCAATCAGAGCCAAAACCGCATCCGCACCAGCTTGGTTCAATAAAATATAACCACTTTTGCCTTTAACCATCACTCTGATCCAAATCGCCACTATTAGCTCATGCGTGCAGCTGGCTACCTAATGCCAATAGTTGCAGACATTGCCCTACACGGTCAGCATCCAATCCTTGAGGAATTAAAGTTGCAATTGGTAATCCATCACCGATATTACAGCTGAAGCAATAATATCTGCCGATGTCGCATTTAAAACTCGCTCAACACAGAAATTGAAGTTGTTCACGCATATCTAAACCCAATAAAATCAATATATTATTAAATATTTGCTATTTAAACTTGTTACAATCAGTCATCTCTTCACGCTGTATTACCCAGCTTGATATTTTTGATAAATCCCAAGTCCCATAAGATTAGGCATACCGATTACAAAGCACTTTAATCAATGAAACCAAAAGCTCTTTTATTTAAATCAGGCACACCGCTACCACTATCATTCTAACTTTGACTTTTTCCCGCATATAATGGAAAAAAGTAAAGTTCTACGTTTGACCTGAAGGATCAGCTAAATTCCCCAAGCATTATGATGAATATTTAAGCTATTCTTCACTAATAACTGATGTCGCCTCAACGCCGCAACCTCACCAGACATTAAAACCCACTTCTTCAGCTGTTTCGTGGTGAAAAGCCCGCATCTGCAAAATAGAGTCCATTACCAGTCAATAGTGCCCTTCCTGTACTGGACAATTGCGCTAATAATTCAGGTAACTGTTCGTCTGTCATACCGGACTCTAACAGATGGAGATTCATCACCATATAAAACTCCGGTCTGGTAACCGATACAAACCAAATTCAAATGCTGAATCCGCATCGTTTGTTTGAGCCTGGCAAGCACTGCAGTACTGGCTGTTTTCATTATATGAAGCCGTAATAATCCATGCTAACAACGTTCTACTGGCACTCTGGAATATTGCTAGATACAGCATAGTAAGCACCAGCAGGGTCACATGTGGGTATAAATTTGATTGTTGCAAAGAAAAGTGTTGAATCCATCTTACTGCTCTCAACCCAGGATCTATTGAGAATAACATCGCACTAACCAATTGTTTCACATCTTCTTCTTGGCGCGCATCCACTCGTACAGGAACATTAAAATTATGTTGGGCCAAATATTTTTGATAAACATCGATACCTGGCAATGACCGGACGTCCCATCTTGGTCCACACTTACTCACCAATGGTGCTGTTTTTCACTAAAACTCTTTTGAATGCATCTAGAAAAAGTTAAATCTTTAAAGGATTAGTTTCGAGTATTATCCAATAACAGAATTAACCCCATGCTTCCTTTAGCTTAAAATTTCCCCACATAAAATTAAATCGTTCTTGCCCGGGAGTGCTATGATCGGGAAATGAACTTTAGTATCCCATCTAACCGGAATAACGCCATAATCCATTGCAACTGTCGTCGTGTCCCTTACGGACCAAAGTCTATATCGGATGCCCGTGCATCCGTTTTTACAGGAGGATCATCAGACAAAGCAGCAATTGTGTAGTTTTACCAACGCCAACAGGCCCAGTAAATATGATTTTATTTTCCTTCATTATATTTAATCCTTATTTTGCACCTGATAATTTTTCGCATCAATCTCTGAGCAACCACGAGGGCTGATTTTGAGACGGTGTTACAGCAGTTAGCGCATCTTTTAGACATTTTTATTATCAGGAACATGAGTATTAACATTTACAGTATCAGTCGTTAATTCTCATTTTCCTTGAACAGAGATCCCATTATCTGTTGCCAAACATCCTGTAACACATGTAGCTGCCAAATAACTCAAAATATCTCGCCATATCTAGCGGCATTACTTTTATATAAAATATTTAAGTTAACTGATGTTTTGGTCAAAAATGCAGACAGTCGCATAGACTCAGAACTGGAGCTAACCGAGTTAAATTAGGGCCAACGTTTTAAAAGCAAATACTGTTTGCGGAGTCATCGGAAATACCAATCTGCCTTGGGCGCTCCATATTGCCATCTGCCACAAACAAGACATAATGGTAACTGGCCTTTTCTCTTTCCACTGAGGATTATCAGGAACTGTTTTACAAATAACCTGCAAGATGATCATCACGGCACATTTTTCCAGCTCTTCTGCACCAACGGTTAGAGTACACGTTGAATACTCAGGATAGCAATGAGGACTGGTTTACCATCAACCACTGCCGTATCTTTTGCTGTCGCTCACCAGGGCACTCTAATGCACCTAATAAACCACGCTGAGGATTAAAACGGCGAATTGTTGTCTTTTTATCATTATGCCCATAGGGGTGCCTGACACTTTCTGGCTGCTGCGAATTAATCACTTCCTGCTGTTTGTGTTCAACAACATTACCACCCTGGAGCCAAACTTCTCAGAATCGGAAATAATGTGTCAAATTTTCACAGTTTAGGTAGATGAGGAGCAGTTACAATCGGCTCATTAACTGAAAATACAACTGCCAGGTATATCTGGATGATTTTTCTTTGCCTCATGCCAGCTCAACATCCCTTGCTACCATCAACGTCAACTAATACCATGTCCGCTTTTAACAGTAGCAGTTTGCATCCACAATTTCATAATTAGTTGTGTTATGCATTTTAATGTTATTCTACAGTGATTGTTGCTCACTGCCCATTTCCTGCCCAGACTAACCTGTACTGTCTTTACTTTCGGTATTAAATTATCCATTATTCTCGTACTCTTTTATTTGTTTGAATTACGATGAATGCGCTGCTGTAACTGGACTAATTGCCAAAACACCTTCCTCTGGCAGATTAGTTTCCCTTTTCTCGCAGCAATCTTAGGAACTGCTCTAACCTTACCCAATCCTCTGATCGTATATAAATCAAACAACATTATGTACAACTGAGATTCTTGAGGATATTGCAGAACAGCCTGCTCCAATGTAGATATTGCTGTTCAAGCTGAGCCATACATTAACAAAGACTCAACTTCTTTCAATGCCAGCTCAGCAGGAGAAGTACTCTATTTAGAATAGAATCATTCCTCTGAACCAACCTCGATACTGTAATTTTGCCTGACGCGATGCAGCTTGCAAATATCCCTGCTTTCAACTCAATTTCCACGAATTTAGTTTGCTCAGCAGTGCTTTCTCTAAATTGCTCGAACACCCCATGCTGACCCAAACTGTAACCCCAACCTAACGTACGTTCTTTTACCCGGCGTCCGTTAGAACCCAAGGGTAATACAGCTTTCCCACAAATGAGCCGCAAATTCATTAACATCAAATTCTGATAGTCTAATTTTAAGGCATCAATAATTAACCCTGCGGGCTCTCTCTGACTGAATTGCTTTTATTGTATTGCTGCAAACGTGCGGTCTCGTAATCAACCTGGTCTTTTATCAATTTTGCTGCTGATTTCCAGGCTTCACAAAACCAATAACGGCACTCATTTCCCTCCTCAGCTCATATCACGACTTCAGCCTTACCAATAATCAACGGACTCCCGCTTAGTTAAGCGTCTAACTTTCACGACCATCATTGTTGACTGTAACTCCACAGTCGAGGACGCATTATATGAACTGCCATCGGAGTCAGAAACATCAAGGCCTGTCTGCTCACCCATCTCGCGAGCCACCTCCTGCATACGCCCTAACTAACTTCGATTCTGCCAGCACACTCGAGCTAGTCCGGTATGGAATCAAGACTCAAACCAGTCAGCCTAATATTCAGCCAAAAGCCGTTTGCGGCAGAACTGAAGCGATGCCGCTCCAAGGTTGAAGACAACAAGTCGACATCTCCGATGGCTAAAGCAAAGGCCAAGCCAACTCCGCTAACCAATTTTTCAGGCGCATCGGATCTTTAGATTGTTCAAATAATCGCTACAAAGAAAGCTGCGTTTCATCCTCAGACGAAACTGCTTATAGACTTGGTATTTCAGTGAGAGGATCCACTTCCTGAGCAGATACTGAAGCTGGCAGACACCAGCGTTAATGATATCCCACTCAACTCTGCTCCGCATCGGAGACTGAGGTATTAACCTGACTGACCCAAACGCCTGAATCAACCTGTTCTCAATCATCGTCGTTATTGCATTCGCACGCCTAGTTGATGACCTGGTATATTTTTGACTGATGCTTTCTCTTTACCCACGCTGTTTCCAGCATACATAAAGCATTAAGCACAACAATGCGAGACACTCCCTAATATAAGCGCGTAATCCAAGGAAATCTCAGCATATGGCATATTCGAAAACAACCCTTGCAACCTTAAAAATACAAACTACATATGTTACGGATTGGTAATCCCTTTAGCTATGTCATAATAGCATGACTTACAAAACAGACCTTTATTTCAACGTTTTACGAGTAAACACGCCGCTTATCTCTCAAAGCAACCGATTGATTCAATATATGCGCAGTCTGCGAAAACAAATTCATCACCCTATGACTTGAATCCATAACCTTTTCCAGCCAATAGCGCGGCATCCCTTACAAAAGCGGCCGGATTGCACGAACGCCACTATCCGTTGCAGCCGCCGTGCCTGCGTAAGCATTTCCAATCGCGGCATGAGCACCGGCACGCGGCGGATCCAATAACACTTTCATCCACATTACACCAATCATCCAATGCGCTGTGATTCGCTTTGAACAAATCCGCCACCTGAAATCGGCATATCGCGTGACAATCATTAGCCCATGGCATGTCTGGCGCGATTCACTAAACGGGCAAACGCCTTCAACTCCCAATGGCTTGGGCACCGCTGCGCGGCAATCGGCAGAGTGAAGTTTACAAACCACAAAAACAAATCGCAAGCCTCTCCCGGCGACGGCTGAAGCAAATCCATTGCCCTTTTTCACCATCAAATTATTCAATTTCGCGTTGACCTGGGTGAGATCCGCCTGCGCTAGAGCGACGTTTTCAAATTAAAATCGAAGCTTGTAAATCAGCCCGCCCTCTTCCAGCCGCAATGCCTGGCGCATCCCGTTTTGCTTCGTCCAACTCCACAGCCATGCACTCCCGAATGCCTCAACCAATGCCTGCAAACATTTCATTTCTCTTTTCAGACGGCCTGCGTGGAGCACAGTCAGGCACAGGGCCGTTTTCTCCTTCCGCCACAGCAAACTCTATACAGCTCCAGATTCCCTGAATGGCTCAGCAGCTCCACGCTTAGCCGCTTAGTGCAAAGCCGCTCGAAAAGATGTTGAGGTAAAACAGCACACTGTTTCAAAGCAACAATACGATTACTCTTTTTCGAACGGAATCCTGTTTTCAGACGGCAGGCCTCTTCCGTCCTGCTTGAACGCAACCTGCCGCGTTCACGATAATGCCGCGGCAGACCAGATAAATCGGCGCCATCTGATCGTGGCGATATCTTTGCCGAGCCGCGCACGTTGCTCTTCCACCACCCTCTGCTGGAAACGACACCTGCAGCCGAAAAATTCAATATGCTGCGGCGGAGCAGCCGCCACACTCCCCACAATCCGGGCATGGTGCATCCCGCCTATATCCCGACGGACGCAATTTGCACAGCATCTGCCACATCGAAACGCCCGTCTGTCTGAACAACGCGGCAGGCAGATCCGCTCGAGCGCTGCGAACGAACACGCCTTCCCGACCGCCTGACAACAATGCCGCGCCCTTCATGATCCAAAACCAACCACATCGGCCTCAAACACCTCACCCTTTTCACCTTGGCAGACCAGCGCCTGCTTTTTCATCACTATTGCCATAATGCCACGCTCGGTACCACCAAAGCGAAAATCAAAAACGGCATTTTCCCTGTGAGTGCCGACGACAGTTGCGGTATGATGCCGCACCTCACAAACACCGTCGGCAAACAACATCAAGCGAGAAAATTAGGATTCCAGCCTATTTACCGCGGCTAGGTTTCGCCTTGGCCAGCACCCATCCGTTCCCGATGTCGCGCCTGTTTCACGAGGCCATCACGTCGTTATCAATATCCCTCAGCAACGCCTTTTTCCTCTACACAGACGGCAAATTGGCAGAAATTTATCCTGTCGCAGTGGGTAAAAGCGATGACGCAAACCAACCTCGGTTCGCACAAAATCGGCGCCAAAGCCTTCAACACCCTGGCACATCCGAAATCGATTCAAAAAGAACTGAACAACGGCGTAACCACCGATCCGCCCGGACCGAAAAATCCCGCTCGGCCTGTATTTGTCCGCTGGGCGATCCCCAAACTCGGCCTCGGCATCCACGGTACAAAACGCCCCGGCAAGCGTCCCCGGCGTACGCAGCCACGGCTGCGTGCGGATGAAATCTCGACGCCCTCAATTTGCAAAACCATTACCACGGGCTCGCCAGTAGATGTCATTTATCAAATGGCCGCCCTCAATGTAGACGGTGCCGGCAACCTCTGGCTGGCCGCCTACCGCGATCCTTATAACAAGAAAAACCTGAATACGTGCTTGCTTGCGCAAAAGCATCAACGCATGGGCGCAGGCCAACGGCAAAACCGTATCGGACAAACGCATAGATGCCATATTGAAAGCGCGGACCGGCACGCTGAACTGTCTGACCTGCGGCGCGGAAAAGGCAAAAATCAGCAGCAATCTGACCTCGCTGGCATGGACTTCCGGCTCAGGCAGTCTGGCAAAACCGAAAGCAGCTGCACCGAAACCGCAAACTCCTCCGCCTGCCGAACAAATCCTGCCTGAAAGGCAGCGAAATCGAAAATCGATGCCGACATCCCGCAGAACGACACTCCCGCATCTTCCGTCGGCAACATGCCGCAATATGCAACAGACACAGCCAACGATAACGGAAAGCAGCGACAACCTGTTCTAAGCATCCGAAGGCCGTCTGAAAGATTCCGCTCCATTTCAAAAGCGAATCTTGAGACAACCTCTAAAGCTACAGCCTGGCGATAAAATCCGAAACCAAACGGCAGAACGACATCCGGAGCAACCGCCCTCAACCTTTCACCACCTTCCAAATAAAACCACATGCCCCGCCTCAACATCTCCCCGCCCGATCCATCTCTATCAACCGGCCTCAGCGTACAAATCGGCGATTTGAACTACGGCAACCACCTCTCCAACGATGCCGTCTTACGCATGGTTCACGAAGTGCGCATCCGCTGGTTGGCGGAGCATGGATACAGCGAATTCAGACATCGACGGCTGCGGCCTGATCATGACCGGTGCCGCCATCAATATCGGGCACAGGCCATGCACGGCGACTATTGCAATCGGCCTCGGCACGGCTAGAAATCAGCAGTGCGGGCGGTTTTCCGCCGCGATGCGCCCCTGCTCCGCCTGCGCGACCAAACACTGATCGCCACCGTCCAATGCCATCTGGCCGCTTTCGACTACACCGCTGCTTGCGTCGCAGAACTGCCCTGAAAGATTTGCCGCCGCATACTGCACGGCAAAAGAATACAAAAGGCCGTCTGAAAATGAAATACGCTTTCAGACGGCAGCTCAATCCGTCCCCGGCCTTGCCCTGCCCTTTCCGACCGGCAACGCCAAACTGACGGCATCTTAGCCAGCTTGCGGTAGTGCCGAGCACCGCAACGGGCGTTTCGCATCCAAATGCCGCCGCACACTCCGAAAATCCGCACAATGAAAATAAAATACACGGCCTCACTGCCCTGCCGCACGACACACGCATCACATAAGGAATACATCATGAACAACACTCCCGCCCCCGTTTGATCGGCGGAAATCATCCGCCGCGAACGCCATCTGGCCAAATACGCCAACACCATGGACAGCCTGTTTCTGCATCCCGTTTACGAAAACAAAAGTATCGGCATGGACGCGCTTTTGTCGCTCATCCACTTTGTCGGCGACATCGCCGGCCTGCTACGACGCTCAAAGCCTTCCGCGCGGGGAACTGGGGCGTACCGGAAGAAAAATGCGGTAAGCGGTTTATCTTGCTTTGGCCGATATGCTCTGGGCACGATTCCGGTTGTCAGCACGCTGATCGACATCTTTTTGCAACCGACCTTCCGCACAATGAAAATCGTCAGCGAGCATGTCCGCAGCAGATACGGCATCGACACCAGCCTGCATCTGGAACGCCCGTTCATGCACGCGGGGCTGGAAAAGAAACAGGCACAGTCCGCCTTTTGGCGCAAACCTGCCGCCGCTTGGCTTTATCTGCACCTGCCCGATTTCTTCGGCCTCGTCATGCTGGTTTTGATGACTTGGGGAACCATCGCGTTGGCCAAATGGACTTGGGCGGCCTTTCCTGGCTGTTCGCCACTGTTCCGCTTGGTTTTAAAGTCCGTGCCGTTGCACTGGCAGCAAAACAAGAGGCCGTCTGAAAAACGGTTTTTCAGACGGCATCTTTCAGATTTTCACCGACCCTCAGCCTAAAGCCTCGCTGCCGCCCACGGTCAGAGCCGGCATCAATCCGCAAAGTAGGCTGGCCGACGCCGACCGGCACGCTCTGCCCGTCTTTGCCGCACACGCCCACGCCTTTGTCCAGCGCGCTGTCGTTGCCTATCAGCTGGAAACGTGTTTCAACACTTCCGGGCCGTTGCCGACTATGGTCGCGCCTTTGACGGGTATTGCAGTTTGCCGTTTTCCCACCACCACGCCTTCCGACGCGCTGAACACGGAATTTGCCGCTGGTAATGTCCACCTGCCCGCCGCCGAAATTGACGGCGTAAATGCCTTTTATCCGAGCGAGGCGATGATTTCTTCGGGGTCGTGGCCGCCGTTTTCCATAAAGGTGTTGGTCATGCGCGGCATAGGGGGCGGAGGCGTAGCTTTCGCGGCGGTCGTTGCCGGTGGATTGCACGCCCATCAGTCGGGCGTTGGTTTCGTCCTGCATATAGCCGACCAAAAATGCCATCTTCGATGAGTACGGTACGACCGGTTTCGTTGCCTTCGTCGTCGATATTGAGCGAACCGCGACGGTCGGCGATATCGCCCTGGTCAACGACGGTCACGCCTTTGGCGGCCACCCGCTGTCCGATTTTTCCGGAAAACGCGCTGGTTTGCTTGCGGTTGAAATCGCCTTCCAAGCCGTGCCCGACGGCTTCGTGCAGCAATACGCCCAGCCAGCCGCTGCCCAAAACGACTTTCATCAGCCCTGCCGGCGCGGGGCGCGCTTCGAGATTGGTCAGTGCCTGCGCACGGCGGCGTTTACATATTCCGTTACTAATTTGTGCGCTGAAATAAGACAGGTCGAAACGTCCGCCGCCGCCCGCGCTGCCCATCTTTCGCGCCGCTCGCCCTGCTTTGGCGATGACGGTGATGCTCAGGCGCGCAAAGGGCGGATATCGGCGGCGTGACGGCCGTCAAACAGGCGATGATAAATCAGGTCGTATTCGCAGGTCAACCCCGCCATCACCTGCACGATGCGCGGATCAGCCGCCTTAGCCAACTCTTCCACGCGGTGAAGCAGGGCGACTTTGGCGGCGGAATCCAGGCTGTGTATCAGTTGGCGGTTTGATGCACCGCTTTGCCGTATTTTTCAGACGGCGTTCTGATGTGCGCCTCACGTCCGGCCGCGCCGATGACGCGCACGGTTTCAGCGGAACGGCGGATGCTGTCGGCGTTCAGGCTGTCGGCGTAGGCAAAGGCGGTTTTCTCGCCCGACACCGCGCGCACACCCACGCCCTGGTCGATTTGGAAACTGCCGGTTGACCATGCCTTCCTCAAATGCCAGCTTTCAGAAGGCGGTGCGTTGGCAGTAGATGTCGGCATAATCGACGTGGTGCGTGCCGATGGCGGACAGGCTGCGGGAAAGGTCTTCGGGCGACAGGCCGTTGGCGGCAAGCAGGTCGCGGCGGACGGTTTTAGTCGAAATATCGTTGTGCATTTTTGATAACGGTTTGCGGTACGAAGAGGGCGGATTATACGCGAAACGGCTTTTTCCGATACGCGGATACTGCTCCCATTGTATTTCATTAAATTTTATTCTTTTTAAAATCATATTATTATGCATATATCAAAAATATTCTTAAAATAAGCCTCTGATAATTATTATCATTACTCTATAATACCCATACCGACTAAGTCGGTCCGGGTCATTAAACACCTGCATTTCAGTTATCCCCAATCAATCCGTTTCTTGGAGACTTCATATACGATATAGGACTTTTCATCGATACTCAAAAACCGAACCAACGCGCACGAACCCGCAGCCCGAAACTGCGGGTTCGTGCGTAGGCTCGTCTGAAAAACATTTTGCAGACGGCCTTTCAGCAAAATACGCGCCATTAAAGGACAAAGCCATGATGACGCGAAACCCAGAAACAGCTCAAAAATCACCGACGTTTCCGCCAAGAAACTCGACAAACTCAACCTCCATACCGCATGGGATTTGGTTTTTGCATCTGCCGCTGCGTTACGAGGACGAGACGCACATCATGCCGATTAAGGATGCGCCGATCGGCGTGCCGTGTCGGGTCGAGGGCGAAGTTATCCATCAGGAAGTAACGTTCAAACCGCGCAAGCAGCTGATTGTCCAAATCGCCGACGGTTCCGGCAGCGTCCTTTTTCTGCGTTTCATCCACTTTTACGCCAGCAACCAGAAACAGATGGCGGTCGGCAAACGCATCCGCGCCGTGGGCGAAATCAAACACAGGTTTCACGGCGACGAGATGATTCATCCCAAAAATCCGCGATGCCGAGAGCAGCGGTTTGGCAGAAAGCCTTACGCCGATTTATCCGACCGTAAACGGTTTAAATCAACCCACTTTGCGCCGCATCATTCAGACGGCCTTGGACGTTACGCCGCTGCACGATACCTTGCCTGATGCTTTATTGGGTCGTCTGAAACTGCCGCACCTCGCCGAAAAGCCTGCGCCTTTTGCATTCGCCGCCGCCGAGTTTTCACCATCCACCAGCTTTCCGACGGCGCGTTGCCCGCATGGCAGCGGCTCAAATTTCGACGAACTTTTGGCGCAGCAGCTTTCCATGCGGCTGGCGCGGCAGAAGCGCGTCAGCGGTACAGCGACGGCATTGGGCGGCGACGGCACGCTGACCCAAGCCCTGCGCCACGCCTTTGCCGTTTTGCCCTGACCGATGCGCAAGAAGAGTCGTGTCCGAAATCCGCCGCGACATGGCGCAAACTCACCCCATGCACCGCCTGCTGCAAGGCGATGTCGGCAGTGGCAAAAACCATCGTCGCCGCCTTTGTCCGCGCTGACCGCCATCGAATCCGGGCGCGCAGAGCGGCTGTGATAGCGCCGACCGAAATCCTTGCCGAACAGCATTTCATCAAGTTCAAACAATGGCTTGAGCCGTTGGCCTCGAAGTCGTCTGGCTTTCGGCAGCCAGCGCAAAAAGCCAAAGACGAAGCCAAAGCCAAACTCGCCGACGGCACCGTCAAAATCGCCGTCGGCACGCACGCCCTGTTTTCAGACGACGTCGAGTTTCCAAAAATCTGGGCTTGGTGATTGTGGACGAGCAACACCGCTTCGGCGTCGCTCAACGCCTCTGCCCTCAAAAACAAAGGGCGCGACGTCCACCAGCTGATGATGTCCGCCACGCCCATTCCGCGTACGCTCGCCATGAGGTTTCTTCGCCGACTTGGACGTGTCCGTCATCGACGAATTGCCGCCCGGGCGCACCCGATTAAAACCCGCCTCGTCAACAGCGTCCGCCGCGCCGAAGTCGAAGGGCTTTCGTCCTCAACATCTGCCGCAAAGGGCAGCAGGCATACTGGGTCTGCCCGCTGATTGAAAAGCGAAACCCTGCAACTGCAAACCGCGACCGAAACCCTCGAGCAGCTTCAGGCGGCCTTGCCCGAACTCAACATCGGCTTGGTACACGGGCGCATGAAAGCCGCCGAAAAAGCCGAAGTCATGGCGGAGTTGCCGCAGGCCGTCTGAACGTCTTGGTCGCCACCACCGTTATCGAAGTCGGCGTAGATGTGCCCAACGCCGCCCTGATGGTGATCGAACACGCCGAGCGCATGGGCTTGCGCAGCTGCACCAATTACGCGGGCGGGTAGGGCGCGGCGCGGCAGAAAGCGTGTGCGTCCTCCTGTTTGCCGAACCTTTGAGCGAACTCGCCAAAGCGCGGCTGAAAGTCATCTACGAACACACCGACGGCTTCGAAATCGCCCGCCAAGACCTCAACATCCGCGGCCCCGGCGAATTTCTCGGCGCGCGCCAAAGCGGCGTCCCCATGCTGCGCTTCGCCAACCTCGAAGAAGACCTGCACCTCTTGGAACAAGCGCGCGAAATCGCCCCGATGCTGATTGAACAAAAACCCCGAAAATCGTCGAAGCGCATCTGGCAAGATGGCTTTGCCAGCAGGGAGGAGTATTTGGGCGTGTGAGGCCGTCTGAAAACATAATCATTCTAATTTTCAACGGCATAAAAGCCAATCATGCCGATTTGCATCGAACGTACATAGCCGTCCGGCATGACTGATGCCGTGCATCCGCCCCGTGATATAAAGGCCGTCTGAAAGCGGCAAACTTTCGAACGGCGCTTTATATGCTTCATCCTTACAACAATTTTTCAATCGGCAATATCGATATTGGAAATAATCCGCTTCCAAACCCCGAGCGTCGGGCTCGTTTTTCAACAACACGTCGGGTCGGTCCGGGTCTTGCCAGCGCAGGCGTTTGCGCTGTTTGTCCATCACCACCTTGTAGGCGTATTGCGGCGTGATTTTTCAGCTCCTGCCGCATGTCGCCGGCGAGTTTCCGGCATGGTCGATAACCATGCCCATTTCAGTGTTCAAACGGGCGGAACGGGGGTCGAAGTTGAGCGAACCGATAAACACCCGCTTGCCGTCCACTACAAAAGGTTTTTGGCGTGCAGGCTGGTGGCCGAACTGCCGGTCAGCCCTTTGTCCCTAATCTTGGGCGGGGCGAAATCGGTTTGACTTCATACAGTTCGACGCCCGCATTCAGCGGGTCTTTTGCGGTAACGCGCATAGCCCGAATGCACGGCAGCCACATCGGCGCGCGCAGGGGTTAGTTAAAACCGTTACCTTCATATTGACGTCCCGTCAAATCGCGCAAGGCCGCCATCCCCCATTTGCTGGGTACAAAATAAGGCGACACGATAAAGACATCTTTTTCACGGCTTGCCCTAAAGCCTCCGAGCAGACTGTCGGCAATCGCGGGAAGCTCCTTATCGCGCGCCAGCCCTTTGGCGGGATCGTCGCTGATGAGGGCGCGCATCGGCGTACTGCCACGGCACGTGCCTTCGGATATGGCGGCGGCCAACGGCGAAGCGGCAAGCTCGTCGAGGTAGCTGGCACGGATTTCGCATCGTCGCGGCGGGGCAGTGCAGTTTCAGACGCGTGTCGGCATCGGCACGCGGCGCAATGCTGAAAAACGGATAGCTGGAGCCGCTGGCCCAATAACGGTCGAAATCGCGCGAAACGTCTTCCGCCACCTCGCCTTTGGCCAGCACGTCAAATCAGCAAGACCGATGTCGGTGGTTACATTGAAATATTCGTCGCCGATATTGCGGTAGCAGACAATGGTGTATTGAGTTGTCGGTCGTCAGCGATTTATTGTGCATCCTGCGGTTGAGGCGGGAAATCGGTCAGATAGCCCAATGCGCGGACTTTGCGGTGAAACGGATTGAACAGGCGGATTTCGATGTTGTCTTCGGCATCCAATGCCGCCAACACGTCATCCATACCGCGCGTATTATTGTCGTCGAGCAGCGAGGCGCACGCGGACGCCCTCTTTGGGCGGCGCGTTTGCAGCATTTGGAACAGCATTTGCCCGATACATCGTCATGCCAGATGCCATGAGGCAGTATCGAGCGAACGGTCGGCATGCTCAATCAGCATGGCACGGGCGACAAAAGCATCACGCGGATCTGCCAGCAAATAAACACCGCTCTGCCCGCCTGTTTTCAGACGGCCTCTCCGGACGGCAGCGCAGCTTCAAACGCGTGCGCTGTCCGTATCGATACTGGCCGGAAACGGTGCGGTCAGCCGATCCGGCAAACCCGCACAGGGCCGACAGCAGCAACGCCGCGGCAGCCATAAAGCATCGGACGGCAAACGCCGCGCCGGTATTTTTCCATATTCGGTTCAAAATCTCGCCTTTAATTTTTACAGGATTCGTTTTTCAGACGGCCTACTTTTTAAAGGAGAGCGCGTTTCACAATCAGCCACGCAGTCTTTCTTACCCAACACCGGTCACTGCCTCCGAAAAACGTTGTAACGGCAGCCGTCGAGCTTCTGCAAAATAATCTGCCCGCCGACCACAATCATCCGCAACTCGAAACCGATCCGCCCTTTCAAGGTCCGACCCAAAAGGCGCACCGGCCTTGAGCATCTTAAACGCCCGTCCCGCATTGATACGCCATCAGCCGCTGAAGGCAAAATCCGCCCTACCCTCCGCAATCTGCGCTTCGGTAACGCCGAATTTGGCCAGATCGTCCTGCGGGATATAGATCCTGCCCTTGCGCCAATCCACCGCCACGTCCTGCCAAAAATTAATCAGCTGCAACGCCGTACAAATACCATCGCTCCGCGCCAGGCTGCGGGTATCCGTTTCACCGTAAAGCTGCAACAAAAATCCGCCCCACTGGATTGGCCGAACGGCGGCAATAATCCGCCAACTCGGCAAAATTCTGATAACGCGTTTTCACCACATCCTGGGCAAAAAGCCGACAACAAATCGTAAAACGGCTGCAAATCCAAACCGAACGGCAACACCGCCTCCTCATACAAACGGCGCATCAAAGGCCGTCTGCGGCACCCGCCCGCTCCGATAAGGTCAAGCTCGCGCGCAAAGCCGCCAAAGCCGCCAAACGCGCATCATTGTCGGCATCGCCCTCGTCAGCAACATCGTCCGCATAACGGGGCAAACGCATAAACCGCATGAACCGGCTTTGCGGAGGCGGCGCGGCAGCATAATCGAGCCGACCGGAAAATTTTCATAATGATTGACAGACATGTGTGTATCCTAATAAACCAAACCGCACCTTTCAGACGGCCTGTCCAAACGGCGCAACATTCTAAAACAAAGCCTTCCCCGCGAAAACCGAAGCGGCTAGTCCAAATCCGCTATAATGCACCCCGCCCCTTTTTCAGACGGGCCTCAAGGCCGTCTGAAAAACCACAGCAAACCATTCCTTCAAAACAACAAACCCGCCGGAAAGAAATACCCATGCCGTGGAACATACCAATCTTGCTCACCTGGATGCGCGTTCTGCTGATTCCCGTCTTCACTCTGCTGTTCTACCTGCCGCAAAGGCTGGCTAGCCCCCAAACCGTCAGCTGGACGGCCGTATTCATCTTCGCCGCCGCCGCCGTAACCGACTGGTTTGACGGCTTTTTCGCCCGCCGCTGAAACAAACTTCCGACTTTCGGCGCCTTTCTCGACCCCGTTGCCGACAAACTCATGGTGGCCGTCGCCCTCATCCTGCTGGTCAGCCTGCACCGGACCCACGCCATCTTCGCCATGATCATCATCGGACGCGAAATCACCATCTCCGCACTGCGCGAATGGATGGCGCAAATGGGCAAACGCGGCAGCGTGGCCGTCGCCTAAATCGGCAAATTGAAAACCACCGCCCAAATGGCCGCCATCGTGCTGCTGCTGGCAGGCGTGAACGACTATCACGGCCTGAATTTTATTTTTTATCGGCAACATATTGATGACGCTCGCCGCCGTCCTAACCATTTGGTCGATGTTTCTACTACTTAAAAATGGCTTGGCGCGAGTTTAAATAAATTCCGACACAACTGCTTGACAGCCTTAAAGAAGCCGCTATAATGGCGGCTTCTTTTGCTTCAGCAAAGACTTTCGAAAATGCGGGAATAGCTCAGTTGGTAGAGCGCAACCTTGCCAGGTTGAGGTCGCGAGTTCGAGACTCGTTTCCCGCTCCACAGTTTAAGAAATCCGGTTTACGCGGGAATAGCTCAGTTGGTAGAGCGCAACCTTGCCAAGGTTGAGGTCGCGAGTTCGAACTCGTTTCCCGCTCCAAAAACCGATGTTATCAATTATGCGGGAATAGCTCAGTTGGTAGAGCGCAACCTTGCCAAGGTTGAGGTCGCGAGTTCGAGACTCGTTTCCCGCTCCATTTAAGATTAAGTTGTTTTCAAAACAACTTTTTCTTTATGGCGGGATAGCAAAGTGGTTATGCAGCGGATTGCAAATCCGTCTACGCCAGTTCGATTCCGACTCCCGCCTCCAACAGACAACAGCCTTCACGGCGGGGTGGCAGAGCGTTTATGCGATAGGGGTGCAACCTCTATACAGGCCGGTTAAAGTCCGTGCCCCCGCCTCCAAAAAGTTTATCTTTACCCTTCCGGGGAAAAGATAAAGCCCGGTGGTGAGAATTGGTAGACACAACGGACTTAAAATCCGTCGTCCCTAATACGGACGTACCGGTTCGATTCGGTCCCGGGCACCACTAACAAGCTGTCATCATTCAATATCCCTCCCTTTACCACTTCTAAATTTTCTAGCTGACTGCTTGCGGCATATCTTATATTTAAGCCGCCAAAATCATTTGATTATCGGTTTCCATCCTTATCCCGATTGCCATTTTCAGACGGCCTCAAACAAGCAGGGCAACAGATTTTCCACCTATCCCAAAAACAAACAACTCCCGCCCATACTGTTTTAACCACAGCTTGGCTGCCTGCGTGTGCGGCGTATGCCGATTGACCAAACTCAAAAAAATCGCGGCTGTGGTTCGGATGCGGAAGATGGCAAAGCTCATGCACGCAAACATAATCCACCACAAAATCGGCGCGCCGACCAGCCGCCAGTTGAGGCGTATCCCCGTGGTGCGGCGGCAAATGCCCCAGAAAGTTTTTGGCATTCGACAAAGCCACTGCCGCAGGTTGGAATTCAAACAGCCCAGCATGGCCAACCAGGCGCAGCAGCAATGTCTCGGCAGCACGCCGCCGCCACTCTTTCCGCAACAACTCCTTCTGCTCCTCCGCTCCGGCTTCCGCCACACTGACACGAGAAGGCAGCAACAATACGCCCTCATGCCCGCCCGACACCAATCCAACTGCTCCCCATGCGGCCAAAGTTTTAGACGGCAGGCTTTCTTCAACCGGCAATACAGTCGCGCGCGACAACACCGACAACAGTAAATCTTCCGCTCCGACAGCCACGCCGACAACTGCCTCCGCCCCAACCAAGGCGGTATCGTTGCACTGACCGCCTCTGCCGCCATCGGACGCAGGATGATATTTTTCCTGGCGTTGCGCTTGATGCGGACGGTAATCCGACGCCCGTCAGATAAAGAATGAACAATGGTATCCATATTGCCCTGAAAGCAAGAAAGGCCGTCTGAAAAACGGAAAATCCGTTTTCAGACGGCCTCTGATTAAACTTACTCTTCTTCTGCGTCGGTTTCTTCCGCACCTTTTTCCGCGAAATGACCCAAAGAGCCAAATCAGCGCGCCGCCGCCCGTAATCCCAGCCTTAATCCACATAGCCGTGTCTTCACCCATGTATAAATCCATGCCAATACTTTAGGGCACGGCATTCATATAGTTCAAACCAAACGCTAAAAAGACCCAGAAATAAACAGCGTGCTGCCAAAAACTTTTCATCAATCTTCCTTTCAGTGGGAATCAAGGTTGTGAGATAAAAATGTAAAGAATGGTTATTATAACAGCACGAGGTTTGCCCGAAAATCATCATTTCCGTTTAAAAGCCGTCTGAAATCGGGTGATGTTTTCAGACGGCCTCTTTTACTTTGATTAGATTTTAGGCGAAGAAAAAGCCAGCTTTAAAAACTTGGCTTTTCTAAATTTGGCTCCCCGACCTGGGCTCCGAACCAGGGACCTGCGGATTAACAGTCCGTCGCTCTACCGACTGAGCTATCGGGGGAAGAGACGCGCATTCTATTCCGAACCCCAAACTTTGTCAACGGTTTTTATCCGAACACAGACCATCCTGATTTTTATGATTGTTTATTATGAACATTTTTGTTTATTACAAAATTTAAAAAAGGCCGTCTGAAAATTGATGGTTTTCAGACGGCCTTCAGAAGCAACGGGCAATGGGGAGACAGCTTATTCTTCTTCAGAATTTTGCTGATTTTCACCCGTTCGATGCCGCTGCACCTGCTTTCAATACTTCGAAACGCCAGCCGTGATCGACGCTTTCGCCGATTTCGGGCAGGTTTTCAGTTCTTCCATAATCAGGCCGGCTACGGTGTGGAAGGCGGCATCTTCTTCCTGCGGCGGCAGGTTGAGCTGGGGGCAGGTTCGACATATTCAGGCGCACCGTCTACGGTGAAGCTGTCGGCAGCCGTCGGCCTGCAAAACAGGTTCTTCGGCGCGTTCGAACTCTTCCGGAAATTCGCCGGCGATGGTTTCAAGCGGGTCTTTCATGGTAACCATGCCGAGCACGGCGCCGACTCATCTACAACCAACAGGTAATCCGCGCTGTTGGCGGAACAGTTCGATGGCATTCAAGGCGGTGGTGCTGTCGGAACGCTATCAACGGCTGGCGTAAGGCCGTCTGAATATTGAGTTCGCCATCGGCAGCAGTTGGTTAAAGCAAGTCTTTTTGTTGATATGGCCAATGGTTCGTCCACGCCGGCCTTGCCGACGACGAGCAGGCGGGAGTAAGGCGTGCTTTGCAACTGGCGGCGTTGTTCTTCTTTAGCTTTGCGAAATGTCGAGGCCGTTCGATGTCGCGGCGGGGAATCATCACGCCGAGTATCGGGCGTTCGGCCAGTCAGAACGCTGCGTATCATGGATTTTTCCGTTTTCTTCGAAATGTTCGCTGTTTCCGCTTCTTCGCCCGCGTTGGCCAGGATGCTTTTCGCGTATGCCCATCATGCCGAGGACGTTTTTCTGCGGTGCGCTGCCGCCAGGAGCTGCCGATGTAGTCTCTTGGTGTTCTTCATCGATACCTGGTTGAAGATTTCAATCAGGACGGAGAACCGATGGCGACGTAGAGATAGCCTTTGGGGATTTGGAGTGGAAGGCTTCGCAATCAGGCTGAAGCCTATCATGAGCGGGAAGCCCAAGCGAGAGCATGACGACGGTGGGATGGCGGTCCACAAAATCAGTCAGGGCTTTGCTGGCCCATATCATCACGGTCATGGCGACGACGACGGTAGCCATGAGCGACGACGATGTGTTCAGCCATGGCCACGGCGGTAATGACGGAATCGATGGAGAAAACGGCATCGAGAATCAGAATTTGGGCAACGACGCTCCAAAAGGGCGCTTTTTCTGCGTATCCGCTACGGCGAAGTGGTTGGCCTTCGGGGCGTTCGTGCAGTTCGGTGGTGGCTTTATAGAGCAGGAAGAGTCCGCCTGCGAGCATAATCAGGTCTTTGCCTGAAACGCTGGGGCTGCCGAGGTTGAGGAGAGGGGCGGTCAGCGTCATGATGTGTGCCATGAAGCCGAGGGCATGATGATGCGGATTAAGACGGCAAGCGAGGCCGGTCGGTCGGGCGCGATCGCGGGGATTGGGTTTTGACTTTGTTGGCAAGGATTGCCACGAAAACCAGATTGTCTATACCGACACCACTTCCAAAGAGTAATAAAGTGGCAAAACCGATCAAGTTTGCGGTTCAGCCAGCCAGCTGAAGTCCATTGCGTCGTTAATCCTTTCGGGTAGGGTGAGAGCCGTCTGAAAAACGGAAGGGGTCTTCCATGTTTGTTTTGTATTGCGACGGTAGGAATTCGAAAAGGCAGCAGTTTAAGCAGCTTGGTCGGGAATGCAAAGCAACACGGCGGATTGGCACGCTTTCGCCACAAGGCGGCCCGATGCGACAACATTGTAGCGGAGCAGGCCTATCCGCCGATAAGCCTGCCTGATGGCCACCGAACCCGCGCTTTTCGGATGAGGCAAAGTTGCGTTGACGGCGATGGTTTTCAGACGGCCTTTCGCCTTATCCGACTAGCGGCGGCAACAGTAAAGCGTTCAAAACAAATGCGCTGTTTTTCTGCGTCGTCGGCGATGGCGACCGCCAAATCCACCACGCTGATGCCGGAATTTCACCGTCCATCAGCAAATCGTCTTTGCCAAGCGGTAGTTTTGCCGGTTTTGTCTTCGCTGAAACCGCCGTCCGCGCCCAGTCGTGCCGGAGAGCGAAGCCAGTTCACATCGCGCCGCGGCAGGGTGCCCGGTCAAGGATGGCGTGGCGGCTGGCGCCGTCGTAAATGCTTTGGAAAGTCGGGCGTATCGACAACACCGTCAGGTGCAACATACAGGCTGCCTGCGCCGCCGACGATTAAGAGATACGGTACTTGCGCCGCTTTTGCCGCTTCGACGATGCTGTTTGCGCCGCGTGTAAAATCCGCGCCAATATTGGGATTGGTCCAGCCGGGGATTGAACGCGCTGACCACGGCGTCAAAAGTCTGCCAGCTTGTCGGCGAAGTCCGCCGCGTTGACATCTGCGGAGACGGCGGCAACATTTTGCGCTTGGAACACTTTGTCCGTGTTGCGGGCGAAAGCGGTAACTTCATGACCGCGACCTGCCAGTTCTCGAACGACTGCGTTGCCGACGCAACCTGTTGCGCCGATGACTGCGATTTTCATGTTTGACTCCTTGTTGAGGTGTGATTAATTGGATGAACGCATTGTAGAGTCGTCTGAAACAGCTGATAATCCCTGATTTGCTGTTATGATTATGAAGTTGAACTAAACAATCGAAATAGAAGGCTGTCTGAAAAGCATTTGGACTTCATTAAAACCAAACTTTCAGACGGCCTCATCATAGAAAGAATGCAAGACATCAAACCCCTGCTCGTTTTTCGCCGCCGTCCTCGAACACGGCAGCGCGAGACGCCGCCGCTGCCGTGCTGGGCATGACCCCGTCTGCCGTCAGCCAACATGCATCGGGCGGCTGGAACGTCAATACGGTGTAAAACTGCTTAACCGCAGCACACGGAGGATAGCGCACCCACCGAGGCGGGGCGCGCGCTGGCCGCTTCCTGCACCCGCCTGCTGGCCTGTGCGGACGATGCGTTTGCCATGCTGGAAAAATGTGAAAACCGAAATCGGCGGCGAAATCAAAAATCGCCCTGCCTCCGGGCATCGCCGCCCATCCCGCACTGCATAACAGCCTGCTGCGTTTGAAGGCGGAACATCCCGCCATCAGGCCGCTGCTTGTATTCGGCGATTCGCTGCTGGATTTGCAGCGCGATACAGTGGACATCGCCCTGCGCGGCGGAGAGCATGCTTTTGGACGATGAAAATCTGGTCGCCCGTTTCCTTACCCGCCAACAATGGCGGTTGCGCATCTCCGCCTGTTGGCGGCACACACGTTTCATAGCCGCAGGGATTTGGCCGCGCTGGACTGGCTGTATTACGCACCGGCCAACCTGCCCATGCATCGCGGCACGGATTTTTACACTGCATATCGGGGCAGGGCCTGCATTTGACAGCCAGCTGGCGCATTGACCGAACTGGTCAAAGCAGGATTGGGCGTAGCAATTTTTCCTCGATGGCGACGTAGCATCCGACGCTGGCTTCAGGCCGTCTGAAAGCCGTACTGCCAGACTGGCGGCTGCCCGAAATAGACGTATATGCGGTAACGCCCTATCGCGTACAATCGGCAACGACGGAGACGGTTTTGCGGATTCTGCTGGAAGAATTCGGCGGGTTTGAGGGACTGTTTGACTCAATTTGAAGCGCAGTCCATCCAACTTCACAACATTCATTTTACAAATCTGAAAGACAGCGGGTTTGACAATAAACCACGTTCATTTTCAGCATATCTTGCATAAAAAGCCGACACACATAAAAACAACCGCACTTTTCCAAATGCGGTTGTTTTTCTCTATGGAAGAACGGATTATTTACGCCAACCATAACGAAGTGGCTTTAATGATTGCGTAAGCTTCTTTGCCTACAGCCAATCCAATTCTTTAACGGACTCAATCGAGATGGTTGAAGAAATCACATTGCCACCACCGATATCAAGGTGAATGATGGCGTTTACAGAACCGGTTTCGATTGAAACGACTTTACCTTTCAATTGATTTCTTGCGCTGATTTTCATACATATTTCCTTATAATAATTTTTAAAACAGGGAAAAGAGGCGGCATTCTACATAAACCAATTCACATTCATACTTAATAAGTAGGATGAACTTTCTTCTTGAAAATCTAACTACAATATTCTCTTTAAAAATCTATACTTTTTACTTAACGGTCGAATAACCGGGGCGATGCGGATAGAATCATTGCCGCCGCAAAATTACAACGTCCATATACTACTTTATATCAAATCTATTACAAACACCCTCTACTTACTGATAGACAGTAACCGTTTTCCAGACAAAAGATGAGGCCGTCTGAAAACGGATTACCGATTTTCAGACAGCCTCCCCATACAAAAACCGCACCGTATTGCCAATCAATTATTTTGCAGCCACGGTGCGCATCTCGAAACCTGATTATTTCAATTTGGTTTCTTTATAGAATAACGTGTTTGCGAGCACGGCAGGATCAAATTTTTGATTTCAGTTTGCCCGGCATGAGTCGTTGTGTTTTGGTAGTGGTGTAGAAATGACCAGTACCCGCACTCGATTCCAGTTTGAGTTTTATCGCGCATTGCAGTAGTTTCGCTAAATCGGCTGCATTTCAGTCAGGCTTCGCCGCGTGCACGCAAATCGGCAAAAAACGACATCGATGCCCAATTTGTCGATGGTGCGCAATGCGGCATTGGATACGCGCAGGCGAACCCAGCAGTTTTTCACTCTCAACCCAAAAACGGCGTGTTTGCAAGTTAGGCAAAAACGACGTTTGGTTTTATTATTGGCGTGCGACACGTTATTGCCACTCATCGGGCGTTTTTCCGGTCACTTTACAAACTCGTGCCATGGTTTAACTCCAAAACTTCTGAAAAAGTAAAAACGCGGTTTATACCACAAACCAGCCTTCTCTATCAAGCAGGCTTTTTGTTCCGTTTTATCCGTTTTTCCATCATGCCGCCGAATCTGTGGCTTTTTACCCAATGCCTTTCCGGTTTCCGCTTATTTTTCCGCCGGCAGGCCATGTACGGTATCTGACCCCGTTCGGACACAGACAAGTATCCGCCCTCTTTTCCCGTGCCAGTCGGGCAAAAACGTAGCAGCTGACGGTCCGGTACGCCGAAAGTGTGGCTGTGGACGGCGGGGCGGTGTGTGGCCGTGGATGAGGATTTCCGTTTGCGGGTATTGCTTTAAGGCCGTCTGAACGCCGTATTCGGAAACGTCGGAAATCGGACTCAGGCCGATTTCGCGTTTGCGCCGTTTGCTGGCGGCGCGCATATCGGCAGCGATTTTGCGGCGCCATTTTTGCGGCAGGGCAAGCAGGATTTTTCAGCCACGGCAGGCGGATGATGCGGCGGAAACGTTGGTGAGGCGGCATCGTCGGTGCACATTTCGTCGCCGTGGAAATGAGGTAATGCTGGCCGTACAGATTCAGCGTCCGGACTTCGGGCAGAAGGGTCATGCCTGCGGCGGCGGCATAATGCGCGCCAAGCGGGAAGTCGCGGTTGCCGCAGATGAAAGTAAACGAGGCGCATGGGCGGAAAAATCGCGCAGGGCTTCCGGCAACCTGCACGGCGGCATGGTCGGGCATGTCGTCCCCAACCAGACTTCGAACAGGTCGCCGAGGATATACAGGGGCATCCACTTTGCCCCGCCAGTCTTTCAAGGCCTGTAAAAACAAGCGGTTTAGGTCAGGGCGTGTCGTCGGAGAGGTGGAGGTCGGCGATAAAGACGGTTTGGCGCATGATGGGGAAGATTTGTGTGTTTGGGCGGATTATAGTGAATTAAATTTAAACCAGTACAGCGTTGGCTCGCCTTGCCGTACTATCTGTACTGTCTGCGGCTCGCCGCCTTGTCCTGATTTAGATTTAGTCCACTATATAACCGCGTCGGCGGACGGCATGTGATGGCGGCAACGGTATGAGGCCGCTCTGGAAACGGGGGTTCAGCTTGGCAGGCGAATGTGGTTCGGAAACCGCGGACGGCATTCTCACAGCAGGAAGTCGCGTTCGCAATGTGCCGACAGCCATTCGTTCAATTGGCGGCGGTCGATTTTTCCCGCTTCGCTAATCGGCAGTTCGCGGGTGATACCGATGCGTTCCGCGGCATTTGGTAGCGCGCCAGCCGTCCGGCCAGCCATGGGCGCAATGCTGCCGCGTCCAGTCCTTTTTCCGCTTCGGCAAACAGTGCCAGCGCCTGCCCGTATTCGGCGTGTTCGATAACCAACACGGTAGCCTGCCTGACTTTCGGATGTTGTTCGGTCATGCGGCAGACATCTTGCGGATAGACGTTTTTCCCCGCCGCAAACGGCCATATCGTCCGCACGCCCTTGCAGGGAAGATGTCGCCGTCGGCATCGGCTTTGCCAGGTCGCCGGTGCAGACATCGTGGTTGCGGCTTTGCGCCGACCAGCCCGTTTTTCAGCCACAGGCTGCCGGTTTCGCCGATGCCGCAGAGGCTGCCGTCGGCGCGGCGGATTTCGACGGTAACGCCGAAACGGTCGTGCGATGCTGTCGGGTTTGGCCGCCAGCTGTTCCGGAGCGGCCATCCAGGGCGAAAGCCTGTCTCCGTAGTGCCGAACAGGTTGTACAGCACGTTCCCCCATTGCCCGAGCGTGCGGCGCGCGGCTTCGGTAAAAGCATCGCACTGCCGGTCAGGACGGTTTTCAGACGGCCTTTTTGCGGCATGGCATCCAGCAGCCGATAAAGCATGGTCGGCACGGTACGGCTATTTCCGCCTGTTCGCGCGTTATCAGTTCGGCGGCACGGCGGGCGTCAAAACGTTCGGTCAGCAGCATGGTGCGGCGCAGGGCAAGGCTGAAATACAGCGCGGCGATGCCGTAGCCGTGATAGAACGGCGGGGCGATGTAAACATTTTGCCTTTGGTGGAGCCGCAGCGTTTTCCAGCAACACCAGCATCGGCAGGGACGCTGATGCGCGCGCTGGTTTTCCGCCGCACGATGCGGCTGTTGCCGCCGTCCCGCCCGTCAGCGCAGCATTTCGCCCGCAGTGCGCCGAGGAAGCAGCTTCGGCGTTTCCATGCGTTGCGCGGCGGCGGCCAGTTCGCCGAACGATACGGTATCAAATGGCGAGGCCACCAGACTTTGGCGGACAGGGCCGTCGTCGGTCAGCAACAGTCCGGGATCGTATTGCCGAAGCAGCGTGTGCAGCTGTTCGGTGCTCATGTCGGCATTGAACAGGGAGTACGGGCATTCCGCCGCCGACAGCGCACTCAAGACGGCAACGGATTCGGGCGTGTTGCGGCAGAAGGGACGAGTAGATTTTTCCGCCGTTGCCGCCAAGCCGGTATTCGGACAATGCGGAGGCGTAGCGGCGGCTGTCGAAAGTACGAGGTTTGCCAGTCCGTACGGCTGTCGTTGCCGCAGACGGTAGTCTAGAAAAAGGATGCAGCCGGGCGGCCCTGATAAAGCAGGGCGGAGGTTGAAGCCGTGCCGCAGCATGCCGAAGGCGAGCGCGCTCAGGTTGCGCGGATGCAGGGAATCCTGCCTGATAAAGCAACGAGGGCCGTCTGAAAAAGGTTTGAAGGTACGGACACTGCGGTCGCTCTATGTGAAAATCGGAATATAACGGTATCGCCGAAAAAGCCGCCATGTTTGGGTGTTACGGCTTTGCGGCAGTTCGGCGCATACGGACAAAGGCCGTCTGAAAACGGCAATACGGTTTTCAGACGGCCTTCCCTGCCGTTTGGCCGGACGGGTCAGTCGAAGGGTCGCCCACTTTGTCCCAGAAGGATTTTTTGCGCGGCGTTTGACTGCGTTCCATGCCGGTGGAGATTTTTCAGATTCTTCCAACAGCTCTTTCTGGCGGTCGGTCAGATTGACCGGCGTTTCCACCAGAGACGTGGCAGTATAAATCGCCGGTCGCGCTGGAGCGCAGCGATTTGATGCCTTTGCCCTTTCACGCGCATGCGGCGGTAGGTTTGCGTTTCTTTCGGGATGTTCAGTTTCACCTTCCGTCCAAAGTCGGCACTTCCGCTTCGCCGCCCAATGCCGCGACGGTAAAGCTGATCGGCAGTTCGCAATGCAGGTCGAGGCCGTTGCGCTCGAAAAATTTTGTGCGCCTTCACATGCACGGAAATATACAAATCGCCCGCCGGCGCTCGTTTGCGGTCGGGTTCGCCCTCGCCGCTCAGACGGATGCGCTGGCCGTCGTCGATACGGTAGGAATATCCACTTCCACCGTTTTGCCGGCCTTCACCCTGCCCTCGCCACGGCATTTCAGGCACGGGTCTTTGATTTCCTTGCCCGAACCGTGACAGACGTGACGGGTTTGCTGCATTTGAAAAATCGCCCTAGCGGATGTGTACCGTACCCGAACGGCAGGTGGAACAGGTGGTGGCGGAGGTACTGCGGGCTTGGCACCGCTGCCGTGGCACACGTCGCATTCTTCGTAAGTCGGGATGGTCAGGCGTTTCTTCACGCCCTTGAGCGGCTTCCTCAAGGCTGATTTCCACCGAATACTGCCGTCGGCACCTTGGTAATTCTGCTGCCGCGCACCGCCCGCCGCCGAACATCTGGCTGAGAAATATCGCTGAAATCGAAACCCTGCGCGCCGCCGAAACCGCCGAAGCCGCCCGCGCCCGCACCTGCGCCCTGTTCGAACGCGGCATGGCCGTATTGGTCGTACTCGCCCGTTTTTGTTTGTCCGGACAGGGTGTCGTAGGCCTTCTGAACCTCTTTAAATTTTTCTCGGCTTCCTTATTGCCCTGATTGCGGTCGGGATGGTATTTCCTGGCCAGCTTGCGGTAGGCTTTTTGATTTCGTCCTCACTCGCAGTTCTGGATACGCCCAATGTGGTGTAAAATCTTGATCGCTCATGGTAGTGTTCTTGTCTGAATAAATAAACGAATGCCGCGCCAAATAGGGGCGGTAGTCTGAAAGTAAAGGCCGTCTGAAAATGTTGCCGCTCAAACAAGTGCGGCGGATTTTTTCGAGACGGCCTTAACTCATCTGTCTAACGCGGAGGTTTGTCTTCCGGCAATAGTTTTTCAGACTGGGGCCTTCCGTTGCCGTCCACCGTACTGTATTCGCCCTCGATGACATCATCGCCGTCACGGCTGCAGTGCCGCGCACGCGCGAAGAATAGGCCGTAAACGACATATGTTCCTGCGCCATCTCGCCGCCGTCCGCCCTTAAACGGCAGCAGTAGCAAAACAGTACCGCCGTGGGACACAAAGCCGGGACTGAGCAGCAAAAGCCCGGCCACGGCATAACGCACCGGCCACAGCATCTGATGAGGCCGACACCTTCCCGCCGCCGCGTGCCGCCGAAGCCGCAAAGCAGGGACGCCCGACAAACCCATGCGGCGCAGCATAAACACACCAGCCATCGCGCTGAGCACCATCAGCACGAAAGTCATGCCGCCGCCTATCCTCCCAGCCATCCAAAAGACGGACATCACCTCCAACGCAAAGCCCAACAAACCGAAAACCGAAAATAACGCATAACCGTATCGCTTTCCTCTACAACCATAACCGCAATCCATCCTGCGCGAGACGGCAAAATACAGCCTGCCGCCCGCAATTTCAACGCGGCGAGGGCACCCATTTCAGGGGTAAAAAGTAAAAAAGCCGCACCGCACGGTCCGCACAGCCGAACGGCGCGCATCCCGCCGCCATCGGCAAAAGCGCGTTTTCCCGCGCCCGTCAGGCCGTCTGAAAACGCGGCACCGCCCGCACCGTGCTTTCCCGATTCGACACCCGCCGCTTTTGCTATCCTTACCCCCATGAGAAACACTATTCACCCGCTCAAAACCCTCTCCTGCGCCGCCGCCGTCTCCCCTGCTGGCCGCCGCGCCTCTTCCAACCTCCGGCACGCCCGACGACTACTACCGCGTCCAAAGCGGCGACACCCTGAACCGCATCGCCATGCGTTTCAACCAAACACCCGCCGTCCTGGCCAAATGGAACAACCTGTCCGACCCGTCGAAAATCTCCGTCGGCCAACTGCTGCGCGTGCGCCAAAACGCCGGCGGCAAAGGCGGCGCGGGCACCTGCAGGCTGAACAGACCGTTCCGCACAAACGGCTGCAATTCAACCTGCCGTCCGACAACGCCGTCCTGACACGCTACGACGGGTACAGAAACAAAGGCATCGATTTCGACGGCAAAGCGGGCGACCCGGTAAAAGCCGCGGTAGGCAGGAAAAATCATGTATGCCGGCAACGGCGTGCGCAGCTACGGCAACCTCATCCTCATCAGCCACACGCCCGGCACGCTGACCGCCTACGCCCACAACGACAAACTGCTGGTTAAAAGGCCAGACCGTGCGGGCGGGCGACACCATCGCCACCATGGGCAGCAGCGATGCCGACCGCGTCAAACTCCACTTTCGAAGTGCGGATTAACGGCAAGCGGTCAATCCCGAACCGCTGCTACCCGCCCTGCCGCCGACGCACCGTCCGTTTCGTGCACCTGCTCCGGTAACACCCGCCGGGTAACACCCGCTCAGTAACACCCGCACCGGCAACGCCCGCCGTTGAAACCGATCCGGCTGCCGCCGAAACAGTTTCCGACTAATCATCACAAGGCCGTCTGAAAAATTTCAGACGGCCGCACGCCTACTAATGTGCCGTATATGCCGTCTGCGTCAAATCGGCTAAAATAACGTTTTACCTGAAAGGAAAACGAAATGCGCTACTTCGCCCTCTTTACCGTCATGGCCGTATTGACCGGCTGCTCTTGGGAAACCTATAAAAACAGCCAAGGCCAAACCGCCCTGCGCCAAAAATACCGACCGGTACCGCCGTCAGCTACGAAGACGGCACTTACTCCGCAACATGCGCAACAACCAATACCGCCCCGAACAGCATGCCATCCTGCCCGCCCGCTCCGCCGAAGAGCAAGAAGTACGCGGCACGCATTGGGAAAAAATCCAGCCCAAATAAGCCGAAGGCCGTCTGAAAACGCAAGGTACGCGCCAAGCGCCTTTTCAGACGGCCTTTTTCCTAAAAAACCGCACTCCCCGCCGAAAAGAAACCCATGTCCGCCACACCCCTCAACATCGTCATCCTCGCTGCCGGCAAAGGCACGCGCATGTATTCCAAAATGCCCAAAGTGCTGCACCGAATCGGCGGCAAGCCCATGGTCGAGCGCGTTATCGACACCGCCGCCGCGCGCTGAATCCGCAAAACATCTGCGTCGTCATCGGACACGGCAAAGACCAAGTTTTTGGACACCGTCAAACGCGACGTCGTCTGGGTCGAACAAACCGAACAGCTCGGCACCGGCCACGCCGTCAAAACCGCCCTGCCGCACCTTGCCGCCGAAGGCCGCACGCTGGTGTTGTACGGCGACGTTCCCCTGATTGACACCGCCACCCTCGAAACCCTGCTCCGAAGCCGCCGGCAGCGAGTCGGCCTGTTGATCGACGTTCCGCCGACCCGACAGGCTTTGGGCCGCATCATCCGCGACAGCCAGGCAGCGTAACCGCCATCGTCGAAGAAAAAGACGCCGACGCCGCCCAAAAAGCCGTCCGCGAAATCAACACAGGCATCCTCGTCCTGCCCAACGCCAAACTCGAAAGCTGGCTGAACAGCCTCTCCAGCAACAACGCCCAAGGCGAATACTACCTGACCGACCTCATCGCCAAAGCCGTTGCCGACGGCATCAAAGTTCATCCCGTCCAAGTGCGCGCCTCCCATCTGGCCGCCGGCGTGAACAACAAACTCCAACTGGCCGAACTCGAACGCATCTTCCAAAACGAACAGGCGCAAGAATTGCTCAAAGCAGGCGTTACCCTGCGCGACCCTGCCCGCTTCGACTTAAGGGGTCATCTGAAACACGGACAAGACGTCGATTGACGTCAACGTCGTCCTCGAAGGCGACATCGAAATCGGCGACAACGTCGAAATCGGCGCAAACTGCGTCATCAAAAAATGCCAAAATCGGCGCAAACAGCAAAATCGCCCCTTCTCCCACCTCGAAGACTGCGAAGTCGGACAAAACAACCAAATCGGCCTACGCCCGCCTGCGTCCGCAAGCCCGCCTTTCAGACGACGTACACGTCGGCAACTTCGTCGAAATCAAAAACGCCGCCATCGGCAAAAGGCACCAAAGCCAACCACCTCACCTACATCGGCGACGCCGAGAGTCGGCAGCAAAAACCAACTTCGGCGCAGGCACAATCATTGCCAACTACGACGGTGTGAACAACACAAAAACCGTCATCGGCGACGAAGTCCGCATCGGTTCAAACTGCGTCCTAGTCGCCCGTCACCCTCGGCAACAAAGTAACCACGGGCGCAGGCAGCGCGATTACCCGCAAACGTCGAAGACAACAAACTCGCCCTCGCCCGCGCCCGCCAAACCGTCATCGAAGGCTGGGTGCGCCCGGAAAAAGGCGATAAAGAAAATAAGGTTCGGGACGGTTTCTATCTTTTTCAGACGGCCTTCAAAAACCAAAAGGCCGTCTGAAAGCCCAAATCCGCGCCGTTCGGATGATGTAAAACGGCTTTTTACCGCTGCCGCGCCGGGAGCCGGAACGGCAGTTATTTCGTTAATCTTTTTGATACTAAGGAACTTATATGTGCGGTATCGTCGGCGCCATCCGCGCCAATCACAATGTAGTCGATTTTCTGACTGACGGTCTCAAACGCCTTGAATATCGGGGCTACGACTCGTCGGGTATCGCCGTGAATACAGACGGCAAAATCAAAGCGCGTGCGCCGTGTCGGCCGCGTGCAGCTGATGGAAGACGCCGCGCGCGAAAAAGGCGTGTTCGGACACATCGGCATCGGCCATGCCCGCTGGGCGACCCACGGCGGCGTAACCGAACCATGCCCACCCCCACATCTCCGGCGGCATGATTGCCGTCGTCCACAACGGCATCATCGAAAACTTCGAAGCCGAACGCGAACGCCTCCAAAGCCTGGGTTACACCTTCGAATCGCAAACCGACACCGAAGTCATCGCCCACAGCGTCAATCACGAATACACCCAAAACGGCGGCAAACTGTTTGAAGCCGTCCGCGCTGCCACCGCCCGTTTCACGGCGCGTACGCCATCGCCGTGATGGCGCAGGACAAACCTGAAGAAATGGTCGTTGCACGCATGGGCTGCCCGCTGCTTGGTGGCATTGGGCGATCAGAAACCTTCATCGCCTCCGACGTATCCGCCGTCATCGCCTTTACCCGCCGTATCGCCTATTTGGAAGACGGCGACATTGCCCTTCTAAGCGCGAACGGCATCGACAAACTGATCGACAAAACCGGTGCTGAAACCCAACGCACCGTCAAGTATCCGAACTGTCGCTCGCTTCGCTGGAATTGGGTCCATACAGCCACTTCATGCAGAAAGAAATCCACGAACAACCGCGCGCCATCGCCGATACCGCCGAGAGTTTTTCCTTGACGGCGGCTTCGAACCGAAAACTTCGGCGCAAACGCACGCGAAGTGTTCGACGGCATCCGCAGCATCAAAAATCCTCGCCTGCGGCACATCCTACTACGCCGCGCTGACCGCCAAATACTGGCTCGAATCCATCGCCAAAATGCCGACCGATGTCGAAATCGCCAGCGAATACCGCTACCGCGACGTGATTGCCGATCCCCGAACAGCTCGTCATCACCATCTCCCCAATCCGGCGAAACCTTGGACACGATGGAAGCCCTGAAATACGCGAAGTCCTTTTGAGGGCACAAACACAGCCTCTCCGTCTGCAACGTCATGGAATCCGCCCTGCCGCGCGAAAGCGAGTGTGTTGTACACCCGCGCCGGTGCAGAAATCGGCGTCGCCCTCCAGCAAAGCGTTTACCACGCAACTGGTCGTCCTCTTCGGCTTTAGCGGTTACCTTGGGCAAACAGCGCGGCTTAATATCGAAGAACAAGCGCACGCCTATGTCGAAGAATTGCGCCAACTGCCCGGCAGTGTGCAACACGCCCTCAACCTCGAGCCGCAGATTGCCGCCTGGTCGCGAAATTCGCCAAGAAAAACAGCGCACTCTTCCTCGGACGCGGCATCCATTTCCCGATTGCCCTCGAAGGCGCGTTGAAACTGAAAGAAATCACTATATCCATGCCGAAGCCTACCCGCAGGTGAGTTGAAACACGGCCCGCTAGCATTGGTGGACGAAAACATGTCCGTCGTCGTCATCGCCCCCAACGACGGTCTCTTGGACAAAGTCAAAAGCCAATATGCAGGAAGTCGGCGCACGCGGCGGCGAACTCTTCGTCTTCGCCGATTTGGACAGCAATTTCAACGCCACCGACGGCGTGCACGTCATCCGCGCCCCGCGCCACGTCGGCGTACTCTCGCCGATCGTGCACACCATCCCGTGCAGCTCCTGTCCTACCACGCCGCCCTCGCACGCGGCACGGACGTGGATAAACCGCGCAACCTGGCGAAAATCGGTTACGGTCGAATAAAGGCCGTCTGAAAAACCGGTGCTTTAACAACAAAAAGGCCGTCTGAAACTTTTCAGACGGCCTCAATCATTTCGGCCTGCGTTTCAAAAACTTCCCGATAAACCTTGCAGTCTTCGGTATGCGCGCCGGGCAGGTAGCTGGTGCTCATCAAAAATTCGCCGACGATTTCGCCGCCCATGAATTTGAAATGTTTTTAAACAGCGCCACCCATTCTTCTTTGGTGCGCGGATGGTGCATATCGAGCCAGTTTTAAACGAGACGCATTCCTGCCGTATCCGTCGGATTTGTTGCGCGTTGTAAATGGCGGCGTTGATTTTTCAAACGGTTGCGGACGATACCTGCGTCGAGCAAGCAGCCGTTCAGCGGTCGGCATCGCCGAAAGCGGCGACAGTATCGATGTCAGAAGCCTTTATAGGCCGTCTGAAACGCCTGCCGCTTCTTCAAAAATCAAGGTCCAGCTCAGGCCCGCCTGATTGATTTCCAACACCAGCCGCTCAAACAGTCCGTTGTCGTCTTCAATCGGAAAACCGTATTGTTGCGCATGATACTGTTTTTTGTTCGGATTGTCGCTGTCTTCGGGCAGGTTGTTGGCGAAGTCGCAGTAATTCATGGTTTTTGTCCGTCCATGTATTCAAACGCGGTTTGCGGGAAAATGTTGCCGCAGGTAGCGTTGCAGGTATTCGGCGGTTTCCCGTTCAATCAGCGGGTCTGCCGGCGGGAAGCGGTTGTATATCAGCATTTCGACGGCTATCTCTGCTGCCGGCAGTGCCAGGCTTAACAGGGTATGAGTTGATGCTGCCGAGCCTGCCCGATGTAACCAGCACGACGGGATAAGCTTGGGCGCGGATGAAATCGAGCGTGGTCAGGGGTGTCCGTCCAGCGGCACGGCCAGCCCGCCCGCGCCTTCGAGCAAAGACGTAATCGTAACGTTCGGCGAGTGTGGCGGTGGCGCGGTTGATAACGGCGGGGTCGATACGCGCTCCCGCCATGCGCGCGGCCAGATGGGGCGAGCAGGGATAGCCGAACAGGGTAGGGGCAGGGTGGTGCCGTCGGTGTCTTCCGGCAGCAGCGGCAGGTTTTGCAGGCGGCGGTGGACAAGAATGTCGTCGGAGATGCCCGTGCAGCCGGTCTGTACGATTTTTCTGGGTGATGACGGAAAAGCCCTGCCGCATCAGCTTGGCCGCCAACCGGTAGGTGGCGACGGTTTTGCCGATGTCTGTATCGATGCCGCCGACAAACAGGATTTTTGCCCTCGCTTGCGGGTTTTGGAGGCCGTCTGAAAAACAGTTTATCCGCCATATTCTTCCCTCAATGCGGCAATGAGGCCGTCTGAAAGTTTGTCCAACTCATGCGGCTGCATGATAAACGGCGGCATGGTGTACACCAGCTTTGCCGAAGGGGCGCAGCCACACGCCGCGCTTCAACAAATTTGGGCTGGAGGCGGCGCAGGTTTCACGGGTTCCCGCATTTCGACCACGCCGATGGCACCCAGCACGCGCACCTCTTTCACCGCCGCAATGTCGCGCGCAGGCGCAAGGGTTTCGCGCAGTTGCGCCCTCAATCCGCGCCACATTTTTCACGCCAGCCGCCTTCCAGCAGCAGCCTGACCGATTCGTCGGCCACGGCGCAGGCCAGCGGGTTGGCCATGAAACGTCGGCCCGTGCATCAAGCAGCCCGCCGCGCCGTTGCTGACGGTGTCGGCGATATTTTTAGTGCGTTACCGCGGCGGAAAGCGTGAGGTAGCCGCCGGTCAGGGGCTGCCCAGACACATGATGTCGGGCACGACGTCTGCGTGTTCGCAGGCAAACAGCCTGCCCGTGCGCCCGAAACCGGTGGCGATTTCGTCGAAAATCAGCAGCACGCCGTGTTCGCGGCACAAGCCTGCGCCCGCTTCAGATATTCGGGCGCGTAAAAATGCATTCCGCCCGCCCCCTGCACGACAGGGCTCCACAATCAGCGCGGCGATTTCTCCGCCGTGTTTGTCCAGAAAATCGCCAACGGCGCAACCGCCTCTTCGCGCCACGGCTCGCCGAATTTCACCGGAGGCTGCGGCAGGAAAAACTGCACCGGCAGACGCTCGGCAAACAGGCTGTGCATTCCGGTAACGGGGTCGCACACCGACATCGCGTGCCAAGTGTCGCCGTGATAGCCCGCCCGCAGCGCGGCAAGCTTGCTGCGCCGCGGCGCGCCCAGCGATGCTGGTACTGCACCGCCATCTTCGTGTCCACTTCCACCGCCACCGAACCGCTGTCGGCCTAAAAACACCGTGTCCAAACCCGAAGGCAGGATGCCCAGCAGCGTCTGCGTCAGCTTTCCCGCCGCGTCGTGGGTGAAACCGCCGAACATGACATGGCTCATCTTTTCAAGCTGGAGGACGGCGGCACGGTTCAGGCGCGGATGGTTATAGCCGTGCACCGCCGCCCACCACGACGACATGCCGTCAAGCAGCCGCCGGTACCGTCTTTCAGGGTAATCGTTACCCCGTCGGCCCGCTCGACCGGATAAAACCGGCGCAGGGATCGGCGGTGGAGGAACTCTGGATGCCAGATATGGCTGCGGTCGAGTTCGGCCAGCGTGTGTATGTCCATGTGTGATTTCTCCTTTCTCCCCGCCCGTTCAAACAAGAGGCCGTCTGAAAATGCCGCAGGGGTTTTCAGACGGCCTCTAACTACTAAAGGCGGCATGGCGGTTTCAACCGATGTTTTTATGGTCTTTCAAAATTTTTCGTACACCGCGTCGGGCACATAACGGCGGATGATGTCGCGCCAACCCTCCGGCCCTGACCAGCCCTTTCACCAAAGTGGATGACACTTCGGCAAATTCGCGTGGCGGGAATCAGCAGCACGGTGGATACTTCCGGCTGCAAATCGGAATTGATGTAGCGGATGGTGCGCTCGTATTCGTAGTCCGACGCGCTGCGGATGCCGCGCACGATGTAGCCCGCCTTGACGCTGTGGGCATAATCGACCAGGAAACGGTTTTCAAAGGAATCGATGCGGACATTGGGGAAGGATGCGGTGATGTCTTCCAGCATCCGGCGGCGTTCGGCCACGGTGTAGGTGGATTTTTGTCGGGATTGCTGCCGATGGCGACAATCAACTCGTCAAACAGGGCTTGCGCCTCGCGTATCATCCATAAATGGCCGTTGGTGGGCGGATCGAAACTGCCGGCATAAACGGCGCGGCGCAGGGCTGTGGGGACATGGTTGGTTTGATGCTTCGGCATGTAAAGCGGCAGAATAACGGGATTGTGAAGAAATGTCAAAAAGGCCGTCTGAAACAATACGGCGGTAAAATATAGTGGATTAACAAAAATCAGGACAAGGCAGCGAAGCCGCAGACGAGTACAGATAGTACGGCAAGGCAACGCCGTACTGGTTTAAAGTTAATCCACTATAAAACGGCTTTTGCGGTTTTCAGGCTGCCTTTATTGCAACAGCCGCAAGTCGGATACTTGTATCCGACACCTTGCTTTCAGACGGCCTCAAAGCAGCCTGAAAACAAGCCAAGTGCCCGCCAAACAGGAAAACACGCCATGCCCCAAACCGTTACCCTTGTGCCGTACGACCCCGCACACGCCGCCGATTTGGACTACCGTCTGCACGGAGAGCAAGCACAATACTCGGTTTCGCCCCAAGAGCGGCTGCAAAACGGCCGGTTCGCCGCGCCCGACTGTTTGGCCGTAACCATTTTGTGCCAAAACCGCCCCATCGGATTTTTCATCCTTGATAAAGGCAGCGACCGCCTTCCTTACAGCACCAACCCCCGCGCCGTATTGCTGCGCTCGATGTCGGTCAACCCCGCATATCAGGGTCAAGGCTGCGCCCGCGCGGCGCTGGCTGACGATAAATTGGCGCCGCTCATCCGCAGCATATTGCCCGACTGCGACGAAATCGTGTTCGGCGTACACCACGCCAACCGCGCCGCCATCGGCCTGTACCAAAGCTGCGGATTTGCCGATACGGGGCGAACCTTTATGAGCACAAAAGGGGCTGCAATATATTTACAGCAAAACGATTCGGTAAAAGGCCGTCTGAAACAATAAATCAAGCGGGTAGGTTGGGTCGCGACCCAACAACATGATTAAATCTCTTGCCAAATGTTGGGTTTGGCAACATAGCGGAAAAACCCGAAATCATGACAATCAGGCTGCGGTTTCAGACGGCCTGTATCCCTAGCGGCTTTTTCAACGAAAGCGATTTGCAACCCACTGACCCGTTATCCCAAGGCATCCTGCTGTGCCTGTTTTCCCAACTCTTATTCGGCGTACTCTACCTGTTCAGCCATTGGATGAAACCCTTGGGCGGCACGGACGTGTTCGCCCTGCGGATGCTGACCATGGCGGCGGGGATATGGCTGATGACGCTGTATTCCATCGGCCTGCCCGCGCTTGGGCGTTTTGTGCGCGAACGGCTGGGCACCCGGCGCGACAGGCTGTGGTTTGCAATCGGCACCGCCAATATCGGCAGCCAGTTTTGGCTGTTTATGTGAGCGCCGGTGAACGGCGAAGGGGTGAATGTGGCCACGGGCTGTTTCCTGTTTCCGCTGGTGATGATGCTGGCGGGGATGCTGTAGCTGAAAGAGCGGTCGAACCGCCTCCAGCTGGCCGCGCTGATATTGGCAGCCGCCGGCGTGGCGCACGAAATCTGGACCGTGCGTTCTTTTTCGTGGACGACGCTGTGGGTGTGCGGCATGTATCCCGTTTATTATTTAGGCCGCCGCAAAATGAATGTTCCCGCCCTTCAGGGGCTGACGCTGGATTTGACCCTGATTCTGCCCTTTGCCGCCGCATACCTGCTGTGTGCGCACGAATCGTTGGCGGTGGTGTGGCAGGAGCCGCGCTACTGGCTGCTGCTGCCGCTGCTGGGACTGTTCAGCGCACTGGCCATGTCGGCCAATTTGAAATCGGGACAGCTTCTGCCGGTCAGCCTGTTCGGCATGTTGAGCCATCGCCGAACCCGCACTGCTGTTTTTGGCGGCGGTATTCGTACTGCACACGCCGGTGGCCGATTCGGCCTACATCACTTACGGCCTGATTTCGGGACCGGCCTGCTGTTGTTGTGCCTAAACGGCTGGTTGGCTTTCAGACGGCCTAAAGGGCCGTCTGAAAGCCCGATCAACTCGACGCTATCCATCGATAACCTATGAAAAACAACAAAATCTGCTAAGATTTGGCAAACCCTAAAAATTTCGAGGCAATTTTATGTATCATATGTATAAACCCGTTTTTCTACTTGAAACTTCCGCCATGCGCGCGCCCTGGTCCGGGTTGAGCTGGCCTATTCAGGCTGTCCTGCTTTTAATGCGCGGCATTGTGCCGTTTATGATGATAATGCCCGTATTGGCTCATCGGCTATGTACTGGCCATCGTAGCGGGCGTGGTTGCCGTAGCGGCAACAGGGAACGGGCTTGTCGATACTTGCACCAATCTTCGGTGGCGCGGCCCATTTCCAGCTCGGACGAGTATGTATTGGGAGCACTGGTGTTTGCCGTGATTGTATTCATCTGTTCTCTGCCGCTGCTGTTCGCGGGCGGATTGATGTCGGCGGTGGCTTTGCGCTGGCGGAACGGGGAAATTGTTCGATATGGCAGGTATTCGACGGCTTCAATGGGGCGTTTTGGCCGATTATCAAGCTGATGCTGCTGGGCTGCGTGCCGATGACTGCGGCAGTTTGCAGCTAACAATCACTGACCCGTGCGGGTGCATCCTTCGGATTGGCCCGTCGTCCTGATGATGATGTTGACTTTGGCCGGCGTATTTGCATTATGGATTGTGCCGCTGCCGCTGATGGTGCTTCACGGCATGCGGTCAGTTACGCGCCGTCTGATGTCGCTTATGGCGGTGGCAAAAACATCCTGCCCGTACTGTGCCATACGGTGGGCATGCTGTTACTGCTGGGTGCGTTCAACCTGTTTTTTGGCACGCAAATGAGTTCCCTGAAAACGGGAGCCATCCTGCCGTTATACGGAAACATTTTGTTTTGGTTGATGTTCTGGCTGGTTTTGATGGTGCTGGCGTTTGCCGTCCCGCTGACAGGCTAGTGTGTTTTACCGCAACGTTTTCACCGATTCACGCTGGAGAGCGGCAGCCGGCTCGGATTGGGCGTACTGCTCGCTTTGGCGGCGTGTGCGGGAACAGTTTATTGGCGACAGGCGTTCGGGCCGTCTGAAAACCGCACATCCCTCCAAACCGCCATCGGCGACAATATCCAACCCGCGGAATTACAGAGCAGAGTACAAGACAATGAATCGCCAATATTTGCGGTGCAGGCTTTGGCCGACTACGCAGACCTGCTGAGTAACGATAAAACTATTCAATCGAAAGAGTCTGCCGAACTGATATCGGAAATGCGTTCCTACAAAACCGATTTCGCCCGCCGCCTTGCCGCTGACAGACGTCTGCCGCAGAACGATGCCGTACTCACCGATCAAAAGTTACCTGCGCCTACTGACCGAAATCCTGGTTGCCGAAGAAAATACCGCATTCTTTTTCGGGGAGGGAACAAACTTTAGACTACGGCGACGAAACGGTAGAGTTGGAATGGCCTGAAAACAACAATGCGGCGACGGGCCGGTCAGCCCTACATGAGCGTTTTGTACCGCAACGGCAAACCCTTCCAAGCCGTCCAACAGATTGAGCTTGAAAGAAAACCAGCAGATAGCGGGGGTGCGGCATTTGCGTCTTCCAGCCCGATGGCAAACTGTGGAGGGACGTTACCATATGGCGAAAAAGAGCACCGACATCAAACAATACTGCCGTCAAATTTACAGCAATATCATTCATACTCGGGCAACACTGGAACAACGCGTACGCGCGCATATGGACTGAGTGATGCGGAAAGCGAAAGCGACGCATCCCTCAAATGTATTTCATCTTATGTCGAATATACGAAAACCTGCCCGAACTGATGCCTGAAGGCATGACCGAAAACCCGCTCTTACCGTCGGCTACTGACGCATCCGGACAGGTGCGGAACGTTTTTCTGGGTTTTCGGCAAAGAACGGTACGTCACACAGTCAAAACTATTATCTTTCAAAAACGGTAAAGTTGTTGGCCAAAGCCGACACCTACCGCCCGACCCCAAAGGTTCGAACCAAGATGACTACTATGTGGAGCAGATGGGCGTTTAACCTGCAAAGGCAATCCGTAAACTGAAAAGCCGAACAGTCCGGCCCCATGCCCGACTCATCCGCTCAACCGCGAAACCATGATGCGGGACCATCGAACGCTTCGTCAGAGTGGCGGCAACCAGCGGAGCAGAAAGAGTACAAAAACTAGCCGTATCCGCGCCAACCTTTCCAATTTCTTGAAACCGCACCTTCAGGCCGTCTGAAAACCAATCTGTAAAGAAAGGACAAACCCATGCAGTGCCATATCGTTTGGGATGAAACATGGTTTTTGCAGGGCAAAGAGCGGCCGTGTCCCAAACCCCGTTGCCTGCACGCTCTACACCCAGCTCCACCTGCCCGACGGCGGCTGGAGCGTCGTGCTGAGTTTTCCGACACACCGCCTGCGCTGCCGTCCGGCGAGAGTATGGCCGAAAAGGTTTATTTCCTCGTAGAATCCGCACCGCACGAATTATTGCAGCCGGGTTTCGCCTTCGACTTTATGAGCGGCGGCCACAGTTGGCCGCTGCACCGTTATCGCCCCTTCACTCCAGGACAAACAAAATGACCGAAAAACCGTACACTATTTGAAAGACTATCAAACCCCGCCCTATCTGGTGTTGCAAACCGACCTGTCTTTCGACATTTACGACAGCCACACCGACATCACCGCCGCCGTGCGTTTCCTGCCGCAGCGCGCGGGCGAACCGCTAGTGCTGGACGGTTCGAGCCGAACTGCTGTTGCTGCGTTGGACGGCGAAAGCGGTGCAATATGGATTGGACGAAAAACGGCAGGCTGACCATCGCCAACCCGCCGTCCGAACCCTTCACGCTGACCACCGCCACCCGCGTTTATCCGTCCGAAAAACAAAAACCCTGATGGGACTGTACGAAAGCGGCGGCAACCTTTACACCCAATGCGAGCCCGAGGCTTCCGCAAAATCACCCTACTATCCCTGACCGCCCCGACGTGATGGCCGTCTTCACCACCACCATCACCGCCGACAAAGCGCGTTATCCCGTCCTGCTGTCCAACGGCAACCAGACAGGCGGCGGCGAATCAGATGACGCCACTGGGCGAAATGGCACGACCCGTTTAAAAAAACCGAGCTACCTGTTCCGCACTCGTGGCGGGCGATTTGGCCGTCAGCCGCGACACCTTCACCACCCGCAGCGGTCGAAGTCGCCATCGCCTTCTACACCTGCAAGGAAGACGCGGGCAAAACCGCCTTTGCCATAGAAGCCCTGAAAAACGCCATGAAATGGGGACGAAACCCGCTTCGACTGGAATACGACCTGGACATCTACATGGTCGTGGCCGTGGGCGACTTCAACATGGGCGCGATGGAAAAGCAAAAGGCCTGAACATCTTCAACATCCTGCGTGCTGGCGGACCCCGCACCGCCACCGATGCCGACTTCGCCCGCGTCGAAGCCGTCATCGCCCACGAATATTTCCACAACTGGACGGGCAACCGCGTTACCTGCCGCGACTGGTTCCAGCTCTCGCTCAAAGAAGGGCTGACCGTCTTCCGCGACCAGGAATTTTTCCGCCGACCGCGCCAACGCCGCCGTCTGCCGCATCGAAAACGTCGCCCTGTTGCGCGCCCACCAGTTCCCCCGAAGACGCAGGCCCCACCGCCCACCCCGTGCGCCCCGCCAGCTACGAAGACATGAACAACTTTCTACACCATGACCGTGTACGAAAAAGGTGCGGAAGTCGTCCGTATGTACCACATCTTCCTGGGCGAAGAGGCTTCCAAAAAGGCATGAAGCTCTATTTCGAACGCCACGACGGCCAAGCCGTTACCTGCGACGATTTCCGCGCTGCCATGGCCGACGCCAACGGCTTCGATTTTCAGAACAATTCGCCCTGTGGTACAGCCAGGCGGGCACGCCCGTGCTCGACATCACAGGCCGTCTGAACGACAAAGGCGACTACGTCCTGAACATCAGACAAAGCATCCCGCCCACTCCCGACATGGCCGATAAACAGCCCATGTCCATGCCCCTGCCGTCGCCCTGTTCAGCCCGGAAGAAGACAGGTTCGGCGAAAAATCCCCTTCCGCCTGACACCGGACGGCGAACCGCAAACCGAAGCCGTGCTGCACATTACCGCCGCCGAACAGCAGATCACGCTCTACGGCGCAAACCGCCCCGCCGTGCCGTCCCTGCTGCGCGGCTTTTCCGCACCCGTCATCCTGAACTACCCTACACCGACCAGGGAACTCGGCATCCTCCTTTCCGCCGACGACGACCCCTTCGCCAAATGGGAGCCGCCCAAACCCTGTACCGCCGCGCCGTCCGCGCCAACCAAACCGCACTTTCAGACGGCCTGCCCGCGCCGGAACACAACGCACTCATGCAGGCGCTCGAATACGTCTTAAACGCCGACTTCAACCCCGCCTTCCAGTCCCTGCTGCTGCAACTGCCGCCCGAAGCCGACCTGTGGGCGGGAAGACGACGACATCGACCCGCTCGCTCGTCCACCGCGCGCGCGAAGCCCTGCTCGATGCCGTCGCCGCCCGCTTCCTGCCGCAATTCCGCAGCCTGAACCACGAAGCCGCCGCCCAGAGCAGGCCGCCCCGCCGCAACGCGTTACGGATACAGCCCCGATTTGGCCGGCTGGCGCGCCCTGCGCAACACCTGCCGCGCCTACCATCCTGCGCGCCGACCCCGCGCACACTGCCGCCGTCGCCGAAAAAGTACGGCGAAATGGCGCAAAACATGACCCACGAATGGGGCATACTCAACGCCGTAAACCCATCGTCCGTCCCGAACGCGACCGCCTGCTGGCGCAATTTGCCGAAAAATTCGCCGACGATCCGCTGGTAATGGACAAATACTTCGCCCTGATTGCGTCCTGCCGCCGCGCAGACACCCTGCAGCAGATACAGGCCGCCCTGCAACACCCCGCGTTCAACCTGCAAAACCCCAACAAAGCCCGTGCCCTGCTCTGGCACATTCAGCCGCAACATCCCGCATTTTCCATACCGCCGACGGCTCAGGGCTACCGCTTCTTGGCCGACAAAATCCTCGAAGCCGACCGCTTCAACCCGTCGCTGGCCGCGCGGCTGGCGCTACGCCTTCAACATCTGCCGCCGCCTCGAGCCCGTCCGCCGCAACCTGATGGCGGAACAGCTGCGCCGCATCAACGGCACCGAAGGCCTGTCGGGGAAACGGGGAAATCGTCGGCAAATCCCACAGGCCGTCTGAAAACGAGGCTTCCGAAGGAAGCCGAGTTTCTGCAAGCTAAAAACGAAGTTTCCGAAGGAAGCTGAGTTTCTGCGGAAACTAAAACGATTTCCGCCGAACCATCGGGTTTCGGCGGAAACACACTACACCCTCACCGCACATAAACTTTTCAGACGGCCTCCGCTTTCTGTATCATGGCGTGCTTGAAATCCGAAAGCCGATTATGTTACCCAGCATCCCCTCCATAAAGACATCGTCCGCCCGCCCGGAAACCGTGCTCGTCAATATCACGCCCGCAGGAAACCCGCGTCGCCGTGCTCGAAGAAAAACAACATCTGCGAACTGCACATCGAACGCAATTCCGGCCACGGCTGGTCGGGCAACATCTATCTGGGCGTCGTGCGCGCGTCCTGCCCGGCATGCAGAGCGCGTTTATCGACATCGGCTTGGAACGCGCCGCCTTCCTGCACATCGTCGACGTCCTCGAACAGCGGCAAAAACCCCGACGAAACCCAGCGCATCGAACACGTGCTGTTTCGAAGGGCAGACCCGTGCTGGTCCAGGTCATCAAAGACCCCGATCAACAGCAAAGGGCGCGGCTGTCGACACAGATTTCGCTGGCCGGACGCTTCCTCGTCCACCTGCCGCAGGAAGAGCACATCGGCGTGTCGCAGCGCATCGAAGACCACGACGACCGCCACAACCTGCGCGGCCGCCTGCAACAACCTGCTGCCGCCCGGACTGCCGCCCACGGCTACATCATCCGCACCAGCGCCGAAACCGCCACCGATGCCGAACTGCAGGCCGACATCGACTACCTCACCAAAGTCTGGCAGGACATCCAGCCAACAGGCCAAAACCCTGTGCGGCGGTACGCCTGCTCTATCAAGATCTGCCCTCAGCCTGCGCGTGCTGCGCGACATGTTCAGCGACAACACGCGCGAAATCCTCGTCGATTCAAAAGAAAAACTTCGCCAAAATGCAGCACTTTCGCCGCCCAATACGTGCAGGACGCGGCGGACAAAAATCAAACTCTTCTACCGGGCGAGCGCCCCTGTTTGAAACCCACAACGTCGAAGCCGAAATCAACCGCGCCCTCCAACCGCGCGTCAGCCTCAACTTTCGGCAGCTACCTCATTATCGAAGCCACCGAAGCCATGACGACGATAGACGTGAACACCGGCGGCTTCGTCGGCGCGCGCAATTTCGACGAAACCATTTTCAAAACCAACCTCGAAGCCTGCCACGCCATCGCGCGCGAACTGCGCCTGCGCAATTTGGGCGGCATCATCATCATCGACTTTATCGACATGGCTTCCGACGCCCACCGCGAAGCCGTGTTGCAGGAACTGGCCAAAGCCCTCAGCTTCGACCGCACCCGCGTTACCCTCAACGGCTTCACCAGCCTCGGCCTGGTCGAACTCACGCGCAAACGCACGCGCGAAAACCTCAGCCATGTATTGTGCGAACCGTGCCCCGCCCTGTCAAGGGCAGAGGCCGTCTGAAAACCCCGCAGACCGTCTGCTACGAAATCCAGCGCGAAATCGTGCGCGAAAAGCCGCCGCTTCGACGCCAAAAGATTCCGCATCCTCGCCTCGCCGGAGGTGATCGACCTGTTTTCTCGACGAAGAGTCGCAATCGCTGGCGATGCTGATCGACTTTATCGGCAAAACCCGGTGTCGCTGGCGGTGGAAAAACAGTTACACGCAGGAGCAGTTCGACGTGGTGCTGATGGTGAGCGTCGGCAAAAGCCTGTCGAAGCGATAACGAAGGCCGATCTGAAAACTGCAGTTTCGATTTCTGTTTGAAACTCTCGCTTTTCAGACGGCCTTTCGATGCAATCTGGAGAAACGGAATCCCGCCGTCAATGATGATTCGCGACGGCACGCGGGCCCTTTGCCGTTAATGTGCTGCTGCTGCGTTTCAATCCACTCTTCGCAGCGGGCGGTCAGTTCGGCCTCGCTGCCGTCTTCATGGCGGATGACGGGGCCGATGATGACGTCTACTGTGCCGGGATATTTCAAAAACGAATCTTTCGGCCAAAAATTCGCCGCTGTTGAGGGCGACGGGGACGATGTCCATTTCAAACAGCTTCGCCATCCGCGCCGCGCCGCTTTTGTAACGTCCCTTGCTGCCCGGTGCGACCCGCGTGCCTTCGGGGAAAAATGGTAATCAATAGCCTTCGTCGCGCCGCTCCCTGCCCTGTTTGGCCAACTGGGCGTTAGCCCGGTGCGCTGCCGCGTTCGATGCCCTATGGTTTTGACGATTTTCAGCCCCCAGCCGAAGAAGGGGATTTAAACAGTTCGCGCTTGGCCACGAAACCTGCGGTGGGAAAATTTCCTGCAGGGCGAGCGTTTCCCAGCCGCTTTGGTGTTTGGCGCAGATGATGACGGTTTGTCAGGGGATGTTCTCCGCGCCGACCAGCCGGTATTTCAAAGCCGACGATGTTTTTCAGCGACCACATCAGATTTTTCACCCACTGCCGGGCTGACCGTGCGCGCCGTTGGGAATCGGTATTGCGAGGATAATGAAGGGGAACATGGCAATCAGGCTGACCACCAATATCAGCCAGTAGATAAGGTTACGCAACAACAGCATGGCCTGCCTGTTTCGGCTTCGTCCTGTCTCATCAGGTATTGGGAAAACGCCATCGGGTCGTCGAAAACCTGCGTACCTTCGGGCAGTTCGGCGGCGTGTTCCGCCAACGTTTTTCTTTCGCTTTGCCGGTCAGCACCAGCACGGGTTTGCTGCCCGCTCCGGCCACGGCCTGCAGATCGCGCAGGCTGTCGCCCACCATATGGGTGTTTTTCGGCTTTGGCGTTGAAACGGTCGAGAATGTCCAACACCATGCCGCTTTTTCGGCTTGCGGCAGCGCGCAGTCGGCGGCAGCGGTGTGCGGGCAGAACCAAACGCCGTCTATCACGCCAGCCCGCCTGCTGAACCATTTTGTGCATTTTTGTTGTGCATTTCGGTCAGTTCCTGCACGGTGAACAGGCTGCGCCCGATGCCGGACTGGTTGGTGGCCTACGGCCAGTGGCCCGCCTCGGAGAGGAAGGCGACGGCATCCATGCTGCCGGGCAGGGGAACCTCATTCGTCGGCCGACTTTACAAAGTCGTCCCGGTCTTGGCTGATGACGCCGTCGCGGTCGAGAATTATCAGTTTCATATCGGTTTTCCAAAAGGCTGCGGCATTGTAGGGGCCTGGCGCGTGCCTGTCAGGTTTTTATGCATGGCGGCAGAAAGCCTGCCCCGTCATGCGTTGTGGTACGGATGGATATTTTCAGACGGCCTGAAGATACGGTTGCGGCAAGATAATCAGAGCGGGTATACGTCGTTTTTCAATAATCCGTTCATGAACAGTGCGTGGTCAGCCATGACTCCGAAAACCTCATCTTCTGCCGCTTTGGGCAAAAATCAAAACATCCTGGCACCGGTCAGTTTGGTTTGCGGGCTGCTGGCGTGGACGCTGTTGCCCATCCTCGCCGCGCTGGCCGCCATCCTCACCGGCCATATCGCCTACGCCAAAAGACAAGCGGTTGAAAGTCGGCGGCAAGGGGATGGCCTTAAAGGGGCTGGTGCTGGGTTACAGCGGTTTGGGCACGGCGATGATGTTGATCGGCATCTGGGCCGGCATGCTGGAAGGCAAAATCGCTGTGGCCGCAGGAGGCCGCCGCGCCGGCCGAACAAGCCGCGTCGGCCGTTCAGGCCAAACCCGCCGCACCGCAGCCGCGCAGTTCGGAAAACCAGGCCGCCTCCGCCGTACCGGCGAAAAACGTCAAACCGCTCCCCTGTGATTCCGCCGGCAGCCGTGCCGATTTTGATCCGCCCAGCAACGAGTGGAAGAAGCCTTGAATGCAGGCACGCCATTGGACGAAATCAATGAAACCCACGAAGAAGCGGGGAAGACGATCCCAGCCTGCGCTACTGGCAACGGATTGAAATCAAAGCAAGGCAATATCGTCATCACGCCGAAACCGAATATTTACGGCCCATCCGCACAGATTATGCTGTTCTCCACCCGTGAAAACGGCGGCCTGTCTTGGACTTGTGTCGGCGAATTGACAAAACGGTGGAAGAAACCGTTTGCCGCTGACCCGTCTGGCCATCTTGAGAAAGGGTACGTCTGAAAACCGGAAAACCGGTTTTCAGACGGCCTTGATGCTTTTATTTTCCGACGTTTGATTCGTCTTTTATTTGTCTTTGCGGATACGCAGGAAGGTGGCGAAACGGGGTTTGCCTTTTTGCGTGAAACCTCGGTAACGGTAGGTAATGACCGAGCCGACCGGCGGCGGGTTGCACGCTCGGCATCTTTAAACCCGCTTCCGATACGGAATTCGCCCAAATCGTTGCGGCAGCCGACCGCGCCGAGTTTGCCCGCATATTTCCTTTGCCTTCGTAATGGCGCGTTACCGTACATTCGGCATCCTGCTGCGGTTTCAGTTTCAGATAACCGCTGCTGCGGCCTGCGCGGTACGGCTGTTGCGGATCGCGCAAAATTACGCCCTCTCCCGCCCGCCTTCACGATTTTTCCATCATCGCACGCGTCTTCAATATTTTTGACCGGCGTTTGTTTGATAACGACGATGTTCGCCGGATATTTTTCAGACGGCCTTCCAGCCACGGCCAGCCTTTGATAAAGGTTTTCCCCTCGGCTTTCGGCAAGTCGAAAACGTACAACTGATGCCGCCCCAATCTCCGTCGGCCGAACGGTGGCGGCGGAAATCCGCTCAAACTGCCCGCGCGAACTGTAAAGCTCGCCATCCAGCGGATAGGGCGGAAAAATTGCGGGTAAACCCCGGCGGCGGCGTGAAAGGCGTAACCTTGGCGGCTAATCAGCTTTTTGCCGTCCCAATAGGCGCGTACGCCGTCCAATTTCTCGCTGGCCGCCCAGCCCTGCACGTTTTGGTTGCTATATTCTTCCGCCAACATCAGCGGCGGCGCGGCCTAAGCAGAGGCGGTTATGGAAAAAGCACACACAAAAATAGGGGTTTTCATGACTGTTTTGCCCAAGTGATTGGTTTGGTCGGGATTATCACATATAATTCATTATCTTGGCATAGCCGGTTATTCAAAATAAATATCTTAGGGAAAACGATGTCGCTACATGTTGAAATTATTGCGGTTACCCTGTTCCGCCAGAACTGCACACTGATGTGGGACGACGAAACCAACGAAGCGGTTTTTACCGATGTCGGCGGCAACGTTCCGCGCCTGCTGGAAGAAGCGGAAAAACGCGGTTTGCACGTTAAGGCGATTTGGCTGACACACGGCCATCTCGACCATGTCGGCGGCGTGGCGGGAAATGACGGCGGGCAATCCGAAAATCGAGTTTTGGGTCCCGCACGAAGCCGACCGCTTCCTACTGGCAAACCTCACCGAAATCACCAAACAATACAATTTCCGCCAACCAAACCCTTTATGCCGACCCGCTGGCTGGAAGAAGGCGACGAATTGAAAGTCTGTGGCAATATGCCTTCAAAGTGCTGCATATCCCGGGCGCTACGCCCGGCCATATCGTTTTCTACTGCGCCGAGGCCGACTTGTTGGTGGCGGGCGACGTGATTTTCTATGAAAGCGTGGGGCGCGATTTCGAACGCAGCAACCACGACGACTTAATCCGCAACATCCGTGAAAAATCTTCACTCTGCCTCGAAGACACCCAAATCGTTACCGGACACGGCGGGATGACGACGGTCGGCTACGAAAAACAGCAGCTAACCCTATCTTTGCTGCGTAGCCCGGTTCGGACCTCCTTCCGAACCGTTGCTTTTTCAGACGGCCTGGCCAACGAAAACATTTTTGAATGCACACATGAGAACCCCGCCATGACTACCCGCTTCGGCACGTTGCTGCAAGAAGAACTCGTCCCGTCCTCAGCCGATTTTTGACCGCCGCCGGCGAAAAACGCCGAATCGGGCACGCAGGCGGCAAAAGTGGTTTTCGCCCGTCGTTTTTGGCGGCGTATTAAAGAGCACGGTATGCAATCCCGATTATGCAGCCGCCTTTACCGGCAGGCTGGCGCGGAAAGCGGCCTGTCTGCGGACGAAGTTCAGGCACAATCCGAACGCCTGATCGATTTGGGGCAACAGTCGCCGCCTGCCGTGTTTGACGGTAACGCCGCCGATGCGGCTGCCGAATTGGCAAGGCAGATCGGGATTGCCAAAGCATCTGCCGCCCGCCTGCCGGGGCTATGGCCCTGCCTTTGGTTTTGGCGCATTTGCCGCAACAGCGGCAGCCTGTCCGACTTTTTGAAATTGCTGGCCGGTCAATCCGATCATCTGGCGGAAAATCTGAACGGCGGACTGCTCTCGGCTTTGGGCATCAGCAATGTTGCCGCCGTATCGTGCCGTTGCCCATAAGCTGTCCGACCATGCCGTTCCTTGCAATGGTCGGATGACGGACTGCCCGCCTTATCGGGCAAATCGTCAATTGTCGGAAGCCTGCCGGTGTTGCTGCTGGCGTGGTATTGGCTGTCGTGGCATTTTAAAGGTTTGCACGCACCAAAGTGGTGGAACAAGGCCAGGACCGACCTTTTCGAGGCCGACGTGGTTCAGCCGCATCCCGCCGATCAATCTTTACCTGCCCTAGCTTTGCCCGACGAAGCGGTTACCACGCCGAACGGGCCGGTAGCCGAATCCGCATCCGCCATCGGCGACGTAAGACAAATTTTTCGAAGCAGGCCGTCTGAAAATTTCAGACGGCCTGCTGTATCCAAAGCAACATAAGGTTACATAAAACTACAAATATATGGCGGATTAAACGGCGTTAATGCCGAATAGTCTGCCGCAAACAGTACAGAGCGGCTTAATTGATGCGTTTCGCGCTTTAAAACATCATTCCCGCACGCTTCCGCCTTTCGCCCCTGTTTGAAACTGTAGCCGCTATAGCTATAAAGGAGGAAACTACAATGGACGGCAAACACCCCGTCTGCCCGCGAAAATTGTTGAAACCATGTTGGCTGATTCGACAAGCACTACCGCCTGTTCCGCGAAAAATCCGCCCAAGCCAAAGCCCTGTTTGAACGGCGCGACTGAAAGGCATACAGGATGGTGGCCTACCGCATCCAGATGTACGACCGCCGCGTGTCGGAAGGCCGACATTTTGACCGAACGTCTGGAAGGCGGCTCGTCCGACCAATTGTGGGCGGAGGCCAAAAAGAATACATCGCCCTTTGGTGGATCACAAACAGCCCGAACTGGCGGAAACTCTTTTTCAATTCGCTATCCACCAAAGTGTTGGCCAAAGAATATTTTCAACACCGGTTTATCACGTCAAACCGGCTGCCAGCACGGAATTTATCGACCCGACCCACCCGCGTTTCTGCACTTTCACCCTGCCAATGCCGGTTTGCGCGGCTGCCTGCAACGGATATTGCGGCATTTTCGGCTGGCAGGTACCGTTTGCCCACGCCGCCGCCGACGTGGCCGACATCCTGCGTGCGGCGCGCCGGCATTTCGGCAAAGAATGCACAAGCCGCGCGAGCTGAACCTGCACGTTCAAGTGTTGAATCTGCTTTTTACCGCAACAAATCGGCTCATATCTTTTGGTCAGATTATCAGCGGCAGCAGCAGGCATCCTGTGCATCTGGCGGTGGTACACGACACCGAAGGCCGTCTGAAAAATCGATGCCGCGCTGTTTGACCCGAAACAGATTTCCGCACTCTTCTCTTTCGCCCGCGCTATTTCCTGGTGGATATGCCCGTTCCCAGCTGGGCAGTGTGCGCTTCCTGCGCGAAATGCCGATGCGCTCGACGGCGATTTTTACACCTGCTCGGCCTCCCACAAACAGGGGACATTTTCTGGCGCGAGTTCACGCAGCACCTGCGCTATTCCGACGACAAATTCATCCTCGCACCCGGCATCAAAGGCTTGGTGATGAGCGTGTTCTGCCCTCCTTCCCCATGTGTTCAAAAGTGATTAAAAGACACTCTTCGGGCCAGAAACAAAGACTTTGACCGCGAATATGTACAGCAGAAGTACCCTGCTGGTGAAAAGCACGACCGCGTCGGCAGGATGGCCGATACGCTGGAATTTTCCGACATCCTGCTGCCCAAAGTACGCTGCGACGAAGCCCTTCCCTCAACGAAATGCGCACCTGGCACCGAGCCAAATCGAGGAAACCGACGATATGGTCATCATCAACACGCCTATATCGAATACCGCCTCACACCGTTAAACCTGTTTATGCAGAAGGCTTCGCCGGAAGAAAAAGCGGCGGCAGTCATCGACTGCGGCTTCGCGCTGAAAGAACTCGCATCGGCCAATATCTTTCCCGGCGATATGCTGTACAAAATTTCGGCATGACGCCTCGGACGGGTAATTTTCTATGACTACGACGAAATCGAATACATGACCGACTGCACTTTCCGCAAAAATCCCGGAAGCACCGAATCCGGAAATGGAAATGTCGGGCGAGATGGTATCCGTGCATAAAGGCGACGTATTCCCCGAAGAATTCGCCCCTTCCTGCTCGGCGTGAACCCGGGCATATGAGCAGGTTTTTCCTCAAAGCACCACCGCGATTTGCTGACGAATTCTCGTAGGACAAAAGAGCGGCTGCAACAGGGTTTGTTTTGACGATTTCTATCCCTCACCCGCAATCCGTCCGCTTCAACCCGGAACAAACGGCTGAAGGCTTGGCAGACGATACGATGTTTGATTGATAACAGTTCGCGAGAAGGTCGTCTGAAACTTTACTTTTTCAGACGGCTCTTGTCGGGTTTGATATATTTCGGCATGATTAAATACTACTTTGCGAGCTTGAACGATACAAAACCCCAAAACCCCAAACCAAACAACACCTTCAACAAACCAACCATGATCATAAACCATCGACCCCCCATTGAGTTGGATCAGGTGATGATTGGCACGATATACCTAACCGTCAAACCTTACTCCGAACCACCGCTCCCCTATCCTGTTGTCCATGTTCAAAGCCGTCCTGCTCGGACAATGCACACCTCTCCGATCGAACTCGAACACAGCCTCATCACCCTCGATTCAACCTGTTTTGCCGTTTGACAACAACACCCCAACACACCCACCCAACCCCAAACACACCCCCAACAAACCCACCCAAAAAACCAAAAACACCCCCCACCCACCAACACCCACAAACACCACCAAAAAAAAACACACAAAACCACCAAAAACACCCCACAAAAAAACCCCCCAAACAACAACCCACAAACAACCCACACCCCAACCACAACCACCCCCAAAACCACACCCACCACAAACACAAAAACCCAACACAAACACAACCAACCAAACCCCAACCCCACACAAACCAAACCAACCCAACAACAACAAACACCCACCAAACCCACCCCCACACAAACCAAACCACAACAACCAAACCAACACAACCCCCCAAAAACCACCAAACCAAAAAAAAAAACCAAAACCCCCAAAAAAACAACTCAGGTACCCATGTTCGATTTTTGATTAAATATCCGATTTCCATTTTGCGAAATCAAAGAGTTTCTTGCTGCAGCACTACATTGTCCTTTTCGATAAAATCTAGTCGTTTCCTCTGAAGAGAATGCCGACCCGAGATTGCCGCGAAGAATTGGATAAGCTATGCTGCCTTTTGTATTTGCACACAAGTAAGGCGATGCCGCTTGGCTTGAATCTATATCGGATTGAGGCGGCAGATGACGAAATCGAAAAGAGGATTATCGCCACATCTCAAACAAAGCAAAATCGCTTGTTATGTTCCCAATGATAACTGGAACGGATATTTGCTAACAGGGAAGCAGTCCGACCTGATTCAAGTCTATGAAGATGAAGAGGTGGCGGGAGAAAATACATATCTTTACGAACGCCATTTTTAAAAACACAGGAATATTTCAAGAAACTCACAACAGCTGCAATCATTCAGACCATATCAAAAAGCGAACCTTGCGATTCGCGCTTTTTCAGACGGCTCAATTATTTCTTGTCGTCTTTTACTTCTTCAAAGTCGGCATCTACCACGTCGTCGTCTTTCTTGGTGAAAGAGGACGGCTCGGCTTTGTGCGTTTTCCTGTTTTGGGCTTCAGCTTTCGCCAGTGCTAAAACCATTTCGCCCAGTTTTGGCTGGCTGTGCCCAGTGCTTCGGCTGGCATCGATGGCGGCTTTGTCGCCCTTTCACGGCTTCTTCGGCTTCTTTCAACGCGGCTTCGATTTTTCTTTTCTCGGCTGCGTCGAGTTTGTCGCCGTAGTCCGCCAAAGATCACGGAGTGAATCAGGGCTTCGGCTTGTTGCGGAAGCGACCAATTCAGTCAGTTTTTATCTTCCTCAGCATTGGCTTTCGCATCTTTCACCATGCGTTCGATTTCTTCTTCGCTCAAGCCTGAAGAACCTTGATGGTGATGTTAGGGCTCTGCCTGTGCCTTTGTCTTTTGGCGGAAACGTGCAGGACCGCTGGCGTCAATGTCGAAGGTTACTTCGATTTGCGGCATGACCGCGCGGTGCGGGTGCGATGTCGCCCAAGTTGAACTGACCCAAGATTTGTTGGCGGGGCGCGTTCGCGTTCGCCTTGCAGTACATGGATGGTTACTGCGCTTTGGTTGTCTTCGGCGGTAGAGAACACAGCGACGCTTTGGTCGGGATGGTGGTGTTCTTCCTGAATCAGCTGGTCATACGCCGCCCATGGTTTCGATACCCAAAGATAGAGGTTACGTCCAGCAGCAATACGATCGCTGCGGGCTGCCGCTCAATACTTCGCCTTGAATCGCTGCGCCTACGGCAACGGCTTCGTCAGGGGTTCACGTCTTGCGCGGTTCTTTGTCGAAGAAGTCTCTAACGGCTTCTTGTACTTTCGGCTCGGCTTTCGACCGCCGACCAAAAAGTACGTCGTCGATGTCGCTGGTGCTCAACTGGCATCTTTCAATCGGTGCGGCAGGCTCGATAGAGCGGGCAATCAGGTCTTCAACCAAGCTTTCGAATTTGGCGCGGGTAATTTTCATCGCTAGTGTTTCCGGGCCGGTTGCGTCCATGGTGATGTACGGCAGGTTGATTTCGGCTTGCTGGCCGCTGGACAATTCGATTTTGGCTTTTTCGGCAGCTTCTTTCAGACGTTGCAATGCCATCACGTCTTGTTTCAAATCAATGCCTTGTTCTTTTTGAACTCGGCGATGATGTAGTCGATGAGGCGTTGGTCGAAGTCTTCGCCGCCAAGAAAGGTGTCGCCGTTGGTGGCCAATACTTCTGAATTGTTTGTCGCCGTCGAGTTGGTGATTTCGATGATGGAAATATCGAAGGTACCGCCGCCCAAGTCATATACGGCTACTTTTGCGGTCTTTGGTCGCTCTTTGTCCATACCGAATGCCAAAGCGGCTGCGGTCGGCTCGTTGATGATGCGTTTTACGTCCAAACTCGCGATGCGGCCTGCGTCTTTTGGTGGCCTGACGTTGGCTGTCGTTGGCGTAGGCCGGAACGGTAATCACGGCTTCGGTTACTTTTTCGCCCAAGTAAGATTCGGCGGCTTTTTCATTTTACGCAGGACTTCTGCGGGAAAACTTGCAGCGGAGACAGCTTCTTTGCTGCGCTTTCACCCATGCGTCGCCGTTGTTGGCTTTGATGATTTCGAAAGGCATGGATTCGATGTCGCGTTGGACTTCTTTTGTCTTCAAATTTATGACCGATCAAACGTTTTACAGCGTAGATGGTGTTTTAGCGTTGGTTACGGCTGGCGTTTGCGGGTGCGCCGACGAGACTTCGCCGCCGTCCAAATAGCGACGACAGACGGCGTAGTGCGTGCGCCTTCTGCGTTTTCAATAACTTTGGTTTGACCGTTTTTCAGAGATGGATATACAAGAGTTGGTTGTACCTAAGTCGATACCGATTACTTTTTGCCATAGTGTTAATACTCCTTCAGAATAATAGAATCTTTTCAGACGGCCTGTTTTGTTTCCGACCGCTGTTGTTGGCATGCAAAATAGGGGGACAGACGGCGGTTTTCAAGTGCTGTGTTGTAAAGATGACAACTTTTTGAAATTTAAAATCAAAATGTTAATTTAATTTTTCCGTTTCTTTGTTTCTAGACGGCCCTTGAGGCCGTCTGAAAACAAAATGCGGATGGTTTGAAACTGCGCCTATTCGGCGTTTTTCCGCACTTTTGGCCACAACCACGCAAGGCCGGACGCAAAGATGCGGTCGTTCAGCAGATAGCCTTTTTCAAGACGCGGATGATGGAATTGGCCTCTTGCTCACTCTCCTCGCCTGCATTGCCTGATGCTGGTGCGGGTCGAGCTCGTCGCCGGGCTGCGGGTTGATTTTCTTTGATATGCGTGGCATCGAACGCTTTTTGCATTCGTTCAACGTCATCTGCACGCCCATCTTCAGCGCGTCGAAAATTGCGCTTTTGGTCGAGCAGCGCCATTTCGAGATAGTCTTTTGACCGCAGCATTTCTGGCGGCGAATTTTCTTTGTCCGGCGAATTTGTGCGTATCGGCGATTTCCTGCTGATGGCGGCGGCGCAGGTTTTGCTCGTTCGCCAAGCCGCGCAACTGTTCGTCTTTCAATTGTCCTTGCAGTTCTTCCACTTGCGCCTGCAATTCTTCGTAAGTGGGTGCGGCGGCTTCGGCTGCGGCATCTTCCCGTTCGGTCGGGATGTTTTGTTCTTCTTCGTGCGGTGTTTTGTTCGCTCATGGATTTGCCCTTTTTAAAAGTGACGGAATGGATTTTTCATGGGCGGCAATATAAGGCCGTCTGAAGCAGTTTCAAGCGCGCGAAAAGGTTTCTCCGGCGTTTTGTGCTTTCAGACGCTCATCCATCAGTATGTATTTATTGTTGACTGGGATTCCAACGGTGGAAAGCGGTAGCTCGGTATGGTTTATACCGATTCGGCCACGCTGCCGACAGGGTGTTCAGGAAGGCGACGATATTGTCCGTATCCTCTTTAGACACTTCTTTGCCCAACTGCGCCATGCCCATGATATTGACCGCCTTATCCAACTCCCGAACGCTGCCGTTGTGGAAATACGGATAGGTTTTTGGCCACATTGCGCAAACCGGGCACGCGGAAGAAGAATTCGTCTTCTGTTTTTGGTTACGTCGGCACGGCCTTTGTCGTGTTTCGGGTCTTCGATAAACTTCCAATACGGGCCTTTGACCAAACCGAATTTCTGGAAGCTGTTGCCGCCGAGGTTGACGCCGCTGTGACAGGCGATACAGCCGTTATCCATAAAGGCGCGTACGCCTTTGCGTTCCTGCTCGCTCAAGGCGGAAACGTTGCTTTGAGGTATTCCGTCCCAACGGGTCGGCGTCAGCAGGGTGCGTCTGAATGCGCCCAGTGCGGTGGGTGATGTTTTTGAAGGAAACTGCGCTGTCTGGGGAAGGCGGTTTTAAACAGTTCTTGGTATTCGGGATTTGGCGATTTTAGCCGCAGTCATTTCGCGAGTCGTTTGCCATTTCCACAGGGTTCACCAGCGTCCGCCACTTTGTTCTTCAACGTCGGCCGCGCGGTTTGCGAATCCGCATGCCGAGCAAGGCGGCATTTAGGCGGTCGGGGAGCCTGTCCGCCAACTGTCCTTATGGCCTTGGCTGGTCGGCATATTGTCCACGCCTGCGAAGCGAGGTTGTGGCAGGAGTTGCGTTTACGGTATTGCTCTTTGGAGAGGCGGTTCATACCATACATACGGCTGAGTTTGACCCGTTCTTCTGTAAACGGGCGCAGTTTCTGGCATTTTCTTCGGCGCTCGGCAGCCGTTTGGCGATGCCTTGCGCGCGTTTGAGCAGCTCTTCGATCTGGGTGAGGGCATTGCTGTCGCTAACCACGGCGGAAGCCGCAGGAGCAGAAGCGGCAGAAGCCGCATTCGAAGCGGTATTGGCAATGTAGCAGGAGGCTGTTCGAACGGCGGCCCGGAGCACCCGGAGCCGCTTCGGGGCTTGTTACCTGACCGCTGCAGGCGGCAAGGCAAACAATACGCTAAGGGCAGAACCAGACGGCGAGGATTTTGGTAGTTCATCATATGTTCCTTTTTCTTTTAGGGTTTATCGGTTGAACGTCCTTGAGGAAGTTAAGTCTTATTTTTCCGCATTCACCGGCAAACCGGCTTTGTGCTTTTTTATGCGCATAGTAACGGCCCGACAATATATACTTTTGCGTAAATCAACTTTTTACCGCCATAGCCGCAGGCAATCTCTGCCATTGCCGGTGTGGTACGACCCGGCTCATGGCCTCAAAACGCGGCAACGCTTTTTATGGCATAATGACAGCCTTCCGGCAGCCGTTTTCCGCCCGTCCTGCTGAGGGCGGCACAGCCGCAACCGAATACCGCAGATTATTTTTCAGACGGCCTTTGCCCTTTCCGCCGCCGTGCGAAAAGCCCGAGACCGTCTGAATACCATGAAGGAACAAACAATGAACCCTTTTTCCTCCTTAGGCCTCGGACAGGAAATCGTTTCCGCCCTCACCGAGCAAGGCTACGAAAACCCCACGCCGATTCAGTCCGCCGCCATTCCCAAAGCTCCTTGCCGGACACGACCTCCTGGCCAGCCGCGCAAACCGGCACCGGCAAACCGCCGCCGCCTTCATGCTGCCCAGCCTCGAGCGGCTCAAACGCTTCGCCACCGCTTCCACCTCCCCGCCACCGCACCCAGTTCGGATGCTGGTGCTCACCCCACCCGCGAACTGGCCGACCAAATCGACCAAAACGTGCAGGCCTACATCAAAACCTGCCCCTGCGGCACACCGTCCTCTTCGGTGGCGTAAACATGGACAAACAAACCGCCGATTTGCGTGCGGCTGCGAAATCGTCGTCGCCACCGTCGGCCGCCTGCTTGACCATGTCAAACAAAACATCAACTTCTCCAAAGTCGAAATCGTCGTCCTCGACGAAGCCGACCGCCTGCTCGACATGGGCTTTATCGACATATCCGCACCATCATGCAGATGCTGCCCAAACAACGCCAAACCCGCTCTTTTTCCGCCACCTTCGCCGATCCGATACGCAAATTGGCGCGCGACTTCATGAACAGCCCCGAACAAATCGAAGTGGCGGCGCAAAAACACCACCAACGCCAACGTCGAACAACACGTCATCGCCGTGAGACACCTTCCAAAAACGCCGCCTGCTCGAACGCCTGATTGTCGATTTGGACGCCATGAACCAAGTCATCGTATTCTGCAAAACCAAACAAAGCGTCGACTCAAGTCACGCGCGACCTGCAACGGCGCGAAATCTCCGCCCAGGCCATCCACGGCGACAAATCGCAGCAAACCCGCCTCGAAACCCTTTCCGCCTTTCAAAGAGAGGCAACCTGCGCGTCCTCCGTCGCCACCGACGTCGCGGCACGCGGACTGGATATCGCCGAACTGCCCTTCGTCATCAACTACGAAATGCCCACCCAGCCCGAAGACTGACGTCCACCGCATCGGCCGCACCGGCCGCGCGGGCGGACGGCGTCGCCATTTCGCTGATGGACGAAACCGAACAAAATGTTCGAAGCCATCAAAGAACTCACAGGCAACAACATCCCATCGAACGCATCGAAGGTTTCGAACCGCGCTGGTGGGACAACGGCGGCACGGAAGAAAGGCCGTCTGAAAGACGGAAGCGCGCCGCGCGCGTGCGGAACGCGAGGCACCGCGGCGACAGCCGCGCCGACAGCAGGCGAATCCCGCCCCAAAGACCCAGGCGAATCCTGCGGCAAATTGCCGTACCGCAGCCACCGCAACCGGCGCGGCGAACGTGCCAAATGTGCATTGGTCCAACCTGATCTTCGGCGTGAACAGCTGAAATCACCGCCAGATATCAGGCCGTCTGAAACACCCCGAACAGGGGCTTTCAGCCTTTTGCCCTCTGTCCGTTTTTGCCGGACCCAGCGAAACGGATGCTTATTCAGGCACACTGGTGCGACTTGGAGCCGTCCAAAGGCCGCAGCGACATCATATTAAGTTTTCCACGTCTGCGTCCGGGTGCAGCAAACTCCAGGATTTCGCGTACGCGCGCATCTTGGCGCGACGCGGGCTGCCGAAGCCGTCGGCAGACAGCGGCGCGAAATCCGTTTTGATATAGTATGCCGCTGCGTGATTTTGCGTCTTCTTGACCTGTGCCCGCCCTTTGCCGGATAGGGTGTACGGTTTCCGCCAGTAAGGAAAGCGGGGCGGCGGCGAAGAACACAAAGGAGAAATAATCCGGTTTTATTCATGTTTTGTATCCTGCTTGTTCGAAGAAATGTGGCGGGTCGTCTGAAAACGACGGGCTGGAAAGTGAAGGAAGTCGGAATTCATAGCACCTACGAGCTGAGAATCAGAGCTTGATTTTGCTGGACGACCTTTTGTTGCTACAATCCATTTTCTCAGTGCCATTATCCGCGAAAAGACCTTCAGCGTCTGCACTCTCACTGTCGCTCACTGCTCGCCGCCTGCCAACCCGACTCCGCAGCCGTCGATACCGCCGCGCCGACCGCGCGCAAGCCTCTTATTTTGAGTCTGACAAACGCCAAGCCGCCACGCCGGTCAAACGCAAACGCCCGCGCTGTCCGCCATCCGCAGCCGCGCCGATTTCGACCTGCTTTTCGCGCGTTTACGAACAAGACAGCGAATACGAAATCCCGCACGTCCTCTTCCTTATCGACCGCGAAAGACAACAACCGCACCGACTACATCAACACACCGAAATACCGTCTGCACGAAAACTATCTCGCCGAGATTTTTGAAGCCGATGCCGACGCGCAAAGAATTGTTCGGAACAATACCGCAGCCCGAACCGCCGCTTCCTGTTCGGCACCATCAGCTGGCAGAACAGCACTCAAAGAACACGTTTACGAATTTTGGGAAGGCGACAAAATCACGCCCGAATTGCTGAAATTGGCAGAAGGTCGTCTGAAAGACAGTTTCTTCGCCCCGCTGCGCTACAAAACCAATTCCTGTGGCAGGAAACCGTTGCCGCGCAAAGCAAAGTCCCTTCGTAACCCAAGAAAGCCTGATACAGAATTTCCTTATCTGCCGTTGCACAGGGGAAAGCGGTAGGCACATTGCGCGTCATCACTCAGGAAGACGACCTTTACGATGTCGGTGCGGACGACATTATCATCTTGAAAGAAGTGCCGCTGGCGTTGCCGCCGTAGCAGGCATCATCAGCGAAAACCGTCCACCGCGCTTTCGCATGTGAACGTTTTTGGCGCGCGGCTGGGGCATTCCCAACATCACCTCAAAAGACGCGGAAAAATCCTCGTCTCCTCTATCGGCCGCCGCATCGAATTGGCAGCCGACGCGAAACAATATCAGGTCGACCAAACCAACCGAAACACAGTCACAAAACATTTTCAGACGAGCTCTCCCTGCCGCAGCCGACACTCGATTACAGCAGCCTGCGGCCGCTTGCCAACTTTGCGCCGTGAGAACAGCCGTTACTGCGGCAGCAAAGCCGCCAACCTCGGCCATATCCGCGCCCATATCGCAGGCGCAACGTCCCCGACGGATTCTGCATCCCCTTCGCCTACTACCGCGCCATGATGGACAAACTCGGCATCAACGCGGCAACACTGGCGCAAATCGAAACGCAAAGCGGCGGCGACAACCGCAAACGCCGCACCGCCTTACTCGCATTGCAGATCACCGATGCCGAAATCCCGTCCGAATGGAAACGCACCTGGGCGGGAACAATGGCGCAGCCAGTTAAACAGCAAAGGCGTGTTCGTCCGCAGCTCGTCCAATTCCGAAGACCTGCCGAATTTCAGCGGCGCGGGGCTGTACACCACCGTGCCGAACGTAACCGGCGAAAACGCGCTGGCGGAAGCAGTGAAACAATCTTGGGCTTCCGTCTTCAATTACAGCGCGTACGAAGCCCGCCGCATCGCCGGACTGCCGCACGACAGCGTGAAAATGAGCGTCTTCGTCCAACAAAGCATCAATGCCGACCTCTCCGGCGTACTCGTTACCGTCAATCCCTACGATACCGCGCAGAAAAACGCTTCCCTACGATCGCCGCCAAACGCGGGCTGGGCATTCTGCGTGGTCGAAGGAAAACGGGTGGCGGAACAAGCCGTTTACAACCGCCGCAACGATGCCGTACAACGCCTCAGCTCCTCAACGAAACCACCGCGCTGCAACTGGATGAAAACGGCGGCGTCAGGGGAAGTGCCGATAACCGGCGGTAACGTCATGAACCACGACCAAATCCGCCGCCTCGACCGAAGCCGGACAGCAAATCAAACAGCTTTTTCGGCAACGGCGAACAAGACATCGAATGGGCTTTCGCGGGCGGAAAACTCTCGTCATCCTTCAGGCAAGGCCTTATTTAAACGGCAGGCGGTAAACTGGGAGAAGGAAGAGGTCGTCTGAAAACGCGGCTTCAATGAGAGTTCAAAACCAAAACTCAATCCAACAAAGACATCACTGAGTTATCAGGATCTCATCGTCAAAACCCGAAGCACTATACGGCATCTCCTCGCCTGACCTATACAAACGCCTCGCCGCCGATGCGTATGTTGGACTGGCGATGCTAGGGTACTGAGACAACAGGCTATACGTGATCACTGGTGGAATGTTATAGCTACTCCTCGATGGCCTACTGCCCGCAGTCCGTCGGTAGGGCTGTTGGGCTCGGCGGTCGGCATGGTTGAACTCGCCTCACACCGACGAATTGCAGGAAATCAAACGAACAGCTGTAGTCAGTCAGTCACTGACAGTTAAATGGAGACCAGTCAATACTCAGCAATGCACAAACTCGATATGACTGTTGAGCAAACTCATCGCCTTCAAATGCGTTTTAATAGGTAATTTCGACGATTACTAGCAGGCGAAGTGTCATGACTACCGCACAAGGAAGTTGCAGGGTAAAGCTCTTTATGGGAGATAGTCAGCACAAAGTCCTGAGACTATCACTGACTTGGACGACTTAACGCTATTGGGAGAAGCCAAATTAAAGCACGACTTCATCTTCCGCAGATGCTTCTTCCCAGGTATGACCCAAGCAGTAAACTGATTTTCCCCAATTGCGATAGCACGACCGGAATTCATTTCCGAAAGATGCATTAGCGTGGGCTAACTGTTTTGCCCAGTGAAAGCCACCGCTGCTGCTCCGACGAGCAAGCCTGAATTCTCAGCCAAACCTCATCAAACACGCCGTCAAAAACGACCGATGGGACGGATTGTCTACGTTGAACGATGAAGAAACCAAAGCCGCCGAACAACAGTTCATCTCATGACGAACGGCGGCGTCGGGGAGGCCGAAACCGGCGGCAACGTCTGAACCTTTCTACCGCTACGACCAGCGCGGATCAAAAGCAGCGGCACGGCGACAAGACATCGAGGGCTGCAGGCGTTTCCGTTTCAGGCACGGCCTTATTTCGGCGGACTGCGAGGCCGTCTGAAAACGCAATAAACCGATTCGGCATTGTCCGTTTTCAATGCAGGAAAACAAACGCCGCCGAACATCGGACGAAACAGTTTTGACTCAATTCAAACATATGTTTTCAGACGGCCTTCCAGCCCCTGCGCCTTCGGTTATGATTCCGTTTGAAACACGAACAACCAAACGTTAACAAAAGGAGCGAAACATGGCGACACAAGACGATCTGAAACGCGCGCGCAGGAAAAAGCGGTGGAATTTGTGCCCGAAAACGAATACATCGGCATCGGCACAGGCTCCACCGTCAATTATTTCATCAAAGCCCTGGCCGCCAGCGGCAAAAGCAAATCAAAGGCGCGGTCAGCAGCTCCAAACGCCACCTCCGCGCTGCTGGAACAATACGAAATCCCCGAAGTTATCCCTGTCCGACGTCATCCGCCTGGCGGTGTATATCGACGGTGCCGACGAAATCAACCACAGCCTGCAAATGATTAAAGGCGGCGGCGCGCACTGTTGCGCGAAAAATCGTCGCCAGCGCGTCGACAAATTCGTCTGCATCGCCGACGAAAGCAAATACGTTCAGCGCCTGGGCAAATTCCCGCTGCCCGTGGAAGTCATCCCCGTCCGCCCGCCTCGCTGGTGGCGCGCCAACTGCTGAAACTGGGCGGCGAACCGCAACTGCGCGTCGGCTTCATCACCGACAGCGGCAACGAAATCCTCGACGTGGCCGACATGGATTTGTCGCGCCCGCTGACGCTGGAAGACGAGCTGAACAAAAATCACCGGCGTGGTCGAAAAACGGCCTGTTCGCGCGCGATGCGGCCGACGTGCTGATTCTGGCGCGCGCCGGCGATGGAAGTAATTAAAGTCGGCGGCTGATAAGGCGTTATTCAGCCATCAAAGGCCGTCTGAAAACCCGCAATCCGGTTTTTCAGACGGCCTTTCAAAACTACAAAAGCTACAAACCCGCCCTCTGCCGGACACCGAAGTTTCCCGCATATCGGTTAAAATGCCCCCTTTTTGATTTTTAACCAGCATCCCGCGCCATGCCCGATTGGAAAAATCCCCGCCCTGCTGCCTCGTTGCCGCCCTGGCGTTTATCGAACCGTCCGACATCTTTTCACGGCTCAAGAACCCCGCCTGACTGCCGAAACCATACGCGGTACTGCAGCAGCACATCCTCCCGGCCCGCGCCGCAAGGCACGCATTACCGGGGGCGGGTAACGTCCGTGCACGACGGCGACACCGTCCGCATCACCGACACCGACGGTCCGCAGTCACAAAGTCCGCCTCGCCTACATCGACGCACCCGAAATCGGCCAGGCCCACGGCATCGAATCGCGCGACCGCCTGCGCCGCATCCTGTCGGACGAAACCGTAGACGTACAGGTAACCGATACCGACCGCTACAGCCGTGAAGTGGCTCTACCTCTTTTTCAGACGGCCTCGACATCAACCTGAGCTAAATCGAAAACGGCGCGGCCTGGCACTACACCTCCATCGCCAAAAACAACAACCCAAAGCCGATTTCGCCGCCTACGCCGCCGCCGAAGCCTACGCCGGGCGCAGAACGAACCGGCGCTTTGGGCGAGGCGCGAACCCTCGCGCCCTGGCTGTTCCGCAAACAACAACACACCGCACAACCGCAATGAACAAACAAACCCGCCAAAAATGTTCGAACGCTGGCGCGCCGAAAACCCGCACCCGAAAACCGAACTGAACTACACCACACCCTTCGAACTCTTGATTGCCGTCCTGCTTTCCGCGCAGGCCACCGACAAAGGCGTGAACAAAGCCACCGCCAAACTCTTCCCCGTGGCCAACACCCCGCAGGCCATGCTGGACTTGGGCTTGGAAGGCGTGATGGGAATACACCAAAAACCATAGGCCTGTACAAAACCAAGTCCAAACACATCATCGAAACCCTGCCGCATTCTATTGGACAAACACGGCGGCGAAGTACCGCAAACGCGCGAAGCACTCGAAGCCCTACCGGGCGTGGGACGGAAAACAGCCAACGTCGTCCTCAACACCGCCTTCGGCCAACCCGCGATGGCCGTGGACACACACATCTTCCGCGTCGCCAACCGCACGAACCTCGCCCCCGGCAAAAACGTGCGCGAAGTGGAAGACAAACTGATCAAAGTCATCCCGAAAGAATTCATCCTCGACGCCCACCACTGGCTCATCCTCCACTGCCGCTACACCTGCAAGGCGCAAAACCCTCTGCCACCGATGTATCGTCAACGACCTGTGCGAATACAAAGGCAAAACCATAGAACAGGCCGTCTGAAAACATGGGCTTCCGCGTGGCTGAAACGCAGCCGCCCACACCATCGACAAAGCGGTCAATGCTTCCAACCCGATGCCGCCTGACAACCGAAAACATCCGACCATGCACACACACACCCGACAGGCCGTCTGAAAACGCGCAACCGCCGCTTTCAGACGGCCTCATCCCCCTCCTTTGCCGACCGCCTGATACACTGGCAGAAAGAGCACGGCCGCCACAACCTGCCCTGGCACAGCCGCGACCCCTACCGCGTCTGGCTGTCGGGAAATCATGCTCCAGCAAACCCAAGTCGCCACCGTGGCTGCTATCCGCGCTTCCTCGCCGCCTTTCCCACCGTATCCGCCCTCGCCGCCGCAGCCGAAGACGACGTACTCGCACTCTGGCAGGGCTTGGGCTACTACAGCCGGGCGCGCAACCTGCACAAAGCCGCCAAACAAATCATGGCCGACTTCGGCGGACAGTTCCCGGACCGAACGCACCGAACTGGAAAAAACCGTGCGGAGTCGGCCGCTGCACCGCCGCCGCCGTTGCCGCCTTCGCCTTCCTCAAACGCGAAAACCATACTCGACGGCAACGTCAAACGCGTACTCTGCCGCGTCTTTCGCCCAAGACGGCGACCCGCAGGACAAAAAGTTCGAGCACACCCTCTGGACACTGGCCGAAAGCCTGCTGCCGCGAAAACGCCGACATGCCCGCCTACACGCAAGGCCTGATGGACCTGGGCGCAACCGCATGCAAACGCAGCAACCCCGCCTGCACCGCCTGCCCGCATGAGCGACATCTGCCCGTAAAGCCGAGCCCAAGGCCGCGCCGCCGAACTGCCGCGCAAAAAACGGCGGCCGAAGTCAAAAACCCTGCCGCTCTACTGGCTGATATGGGCACGACGAAAACGGCGCGCTCCTGCTGGAAAAACGCCCCGCCAAAGGCATATGGGGCGGCCTCTACTGCACCCCCTGCTTCGACAGCCTGCAAAGCCCCTGCACGACTTTGCCACCCGACACGGCCTCACCGCCGAAGACTTTAACCGAACTCCCGCCCTAACCCACCGCCTGACCCACCGCATGCTGCTGATTACCCCATTTGCCGTTGCGGAGAAAAGGCCGTCTGAAAACCTTTCAGACGGCCTCCGGGCTGATGCCGGAAAAAGCTGGCGGACTACGGCCTGCCCAAACCGCTGGCGGCATGGCTGGCAGAAAACAGCCCGCCCTGTTTTGTGGGATGAAAAGGCCGTCTGAAAGCCAGGAGAACGGACTCTATCGCCGTTACCCCCACTTTCAGACGGCCTTTATGCCCCGGTGCGACACATTCAGATAAAGACAGATTCACTGACGCTTCAACCCACAGCCGTACCCGACCTTCCATACAGGACTTGCTCCATCGGCGGCTTACCGCCTTACACCGGAAAACTGTTTATCCGCAGCGCACTAAACCGCCCGCCCGGTTTGCAGCGGCACACCGCCTGCAAACGGCTCATTTTCCGCCACATACGCCGCCACCTTCGGCGGCATCTCCAGCCCACGCACAATCGTCAGATTGCGCAAAATCGGGAACACCCGAAAATGTCCTCCATCCCCAATTCTCCGCCCAATGCGTCGGCAGAAACCACCAAGCCTTCCAATTCGGCAAAAATCAGTCCGCCAAACGCGCCGAGATATTCCGGCGTTTTCGCCATATTTTCCGCGAGTTTGCCGATAATCTCGCTCCTTTTTCGCTGTGAGTAATCCACCCGCGCCTTGTTCGGCAAATTCAGGCAAATCCGCCTAGCACATCCCGCGGCTGTACTAACTTATTGTCATGAGTGCCGACTTTGTCCAACCAAGCCCGCACCTGCTGCTGCACTTCTTCTTTCAGACGGCCTTTCCCTCGCCATTTCGTCGATATAGCGCACAATATCCAAAACTCTCGCCCATAAACGAACTGTCGTCCTTCTGCAAAATCGGCACTTGCTTCGCGCCAATCATCTTAATCGGCGTTTCCTCGTCGTTATTCTGTAAGATAACTTCTTCATCCGGCATGCCGCGCAGGCCGAAAAAATCATACGGGCGCGGACACAAAACGGACAATGGTCGTAAATATAAAAGTTTCATCGTCTCTTCCTTTCCCCAAGCGGGAAACATCTGCGATTAAAAAGCCGGGACAGCCAAATTCTTCATCGTCCGGCCGGCGATACACCTCTGCCGGAATCATACCGTAAACCGCATATCTGGCAAAGCATTGTTTCAAAATGAATGTTTGACAAATTTTACAAAAACAAATGCACAAATTTTAATCGAACTCTTTATTGTTGTTTTTCTGAAAATATTTTTCTAAAAATAAACAGCGGTAGTTAATTTAGATTAACGGCACGCGATATGCCCATTTTTGCTCATTCCCATGATTTACTTTCAGCCGGTTGCAGGCATATACGCCTGCTAACTTTACTGCTGTTTGAAACAGAGGTGAACGTCGCCGGACGGCCCGGGTTAAAAACCACACCTAGTGATTAGAACAAGCAATCCGCCTACGCCCCTGCGCCGGCTCAGGCAGTCCTCTTACCTAACACAATATCTTTGGAGTTTATTATGAATTACGATAAAGCAGTATCTGAAATGTTGAATGTTGACGGCGCGTTTGGCCGCAGCAGTTGTGAGACTTTGCCAGCGGCATGATGCTCGCAGGCGGCGGTTCTCCAGCAATCGACCTTGAAATTGCCGCCGCCGGCAATACCGAAGTGGTCAGCTCAAAATGAAAACCATGAAAATGCTGGGTCTGAACGAGTATCATCGAAGACATCCTGATTACCTTTGGGCAAACAATACCATTTGATCCGCCCACTGCAAAACACACGAAGGTCTGTTCCTGTATCTCGGTATTGGACAAATCCAAACCAACTTGGCTTTGGCCCGCCGCTCTTTGGTTGATGTAGAACGCAACCTGGGCTAATTTTTCATTAAACATCGGCTGTTTTACAACCGATTTTTATCTACTAATGCTCGTGTATTATTTATAAATTATTTAAAATCACACACACCTAACTCATCCTTCTTAATGTTTTAGGATAATTTTCGGGATTAAACCATTTTTATTAATTCACTTACGTTTGGGAGTTCATTATGAATTACGATAAAGCAGTATCTGAAATGTTGAAATGTTGATGGCGCTTTGGCCGCAGCAGTTGTGGACTTTGCCAGCGGCATGATGCTCGCGGGCGGCGGTTCTCCCGCAATCGACCTTGCAAATTGCCGCAGCTGGCAATACCGAAGTGGTCAGCTCCAAAAATGAAAACCATGAAAATGCTGGGCTGCAACGATGCCATCGAAGACATCCTGATTACCTTGGGCAAACAAGTACCACTTGATCCGCCCGCTGCAAAACACGAAGGCCTGTTCCTGTATTCCGTATTGGACAAACCAAATCCAACCTGGCTTTTGGCCCGCCGCTCTTTGGTTGATGTAGAACGCAACCTGAGCTAATCCCTTTTCTTGAAAAACGGCTGGTTTCAGCCGTTTTTGTTTTTTGCAGACAACCTGATTTCGATAAATAATCGGCGTATTTAGCTTCGCAGAAACCTCGTTTTTCCTACCCCTGCCCGTTTCAGCTACAATATCGTCCATCCCTTCTCCCATACCGTTTCGGAGCATCCCATGGCTGGCATTAACCCTGCACCCTCGTCATCACAATCCGATTTTCTCAGACGGCCAAACAATGGTTCTGAACAATACTGCTCCCAACAAAACGATTCCGACCGTGCTTTATTGCATCATGCCTTAGAATTAGCCGAAAAACGCCTATCCGCCTGAGGCAACTACTGAAAGCGGCGAGCCGCTGTCAGAACACCCGCTGAAAGCTGCACAAATGGTGGCAGATATTGATCTGCTGCCGGAAGCAGTCGCCGCAACCATACTGACCGACATTTCCACCTATCGGGACAACTGGTTCTGAAACCGTTGCCGAAAAATGCGGAAAAACCCGCTGCCGAACTGGTGCGCGGTATCGACGAAGTACAGAAACTGACCCAATTTATCCGCGTCGACAACCTCGCCACTCCGGAAGAGCGCGCCCAGCAGGCGGAAACCATGCGTAAAATGCTGCTGGCGATGGTAACCGACATCCGCGTCGTCATCATCAAGCTGGCTCTGCGCACACAAACCATGCAGTTCCCTCAGCACGTATCCCCGGACAGCCCCGAAAAACGCTGCCGTCGCCAAAGAAACCCTCGACATCTTCGCCCCGACTCGCCAACCGTTTCGGGCGTGTGGCAGCTCAAATGGCAGCTCGAAGACCCCGGTTTCCGCCATCAAGAACCCTGAAAAAATACCGCGAAATCGCGCTGTTTTGGACGAAAACGCACCGAACGCCTCGAATACATCGAAAAACTTCCTCAACATCCTGCGCGGAGAACTCAAAAATACAACGTCCACTTTGAAGTCGCGTACCGTCCCGAAAGCACATCTACTCCATTTACAAAAATGGTGAAGAAAAAGACTCAGCTTCGACGGGCTGTTCGACATCCGCGCCGTGCGGATTTCTGGTCGATACCGTCCCCGAGTGTTACACCACGCTAGGTATCGTCCACAGCCTCTGGCAGCCCATTCCCGGCGAGTTCGACGACCATATCGCCAACCCCAAAGGCAACGGCTATAAAAGTTTTGCACACCGTCATCGTCGGCCCTGAAGACAAAGGCGTGGAAGTACAAATCCGCACCTTCGATATGCGCCAATTCAACGATTCGGTGTCGCCGCCCACTGGCGTTACAAAGAGGGCGGCAAGCGCGATTCCGCTCTACGAGCAGAAAATCGCCTGGCTGCGCCAACTCTTGGACTGGCGCGAAAACATGGCGGAAAGCGGCAGGAAGACCTCGCCGCCGCCTTCAAAACCGAGCTTTTCAACGACACGATTTACGTCCTGACCCCGCACGGCGAAAGCCCTCTCCCCTGCCTCACGGGCGCGACCCCCATCGACTTCGCCTACGCCCCTGCACAGCAGCATCGGCGACCGTTGCCGCGGCGCGAAAAGTCGAAGGGCAAATCGTGCCGCTGTCCACCCCTGCTTGAAAAACGGACAGCGCGTCGAAATCATTACCGCCAAAGAAGGGCATCCTTCCGTCAACTGGCTGTACTGAAGGCTGGGTCAAATCCAGCAAGCGCAATCGGCAAAATCCGCGCCTACATCCGTCAGCAAAAAGCGCCGACACCGTGCGCGAAGAAGGCCGCGTTCAACTCGACAAACAGCTTGCCAAACTCACGCCCAAACCCAACCTGCAAAGAGCTTGCCGAAAACCTCGGCTACAAAAACTCGACGACCTCTACACCGCCGTCGGACGGGGCGAAATTTCCAACCGCGCCATCCAGAAAGCCTGCGGTACGCTGAACGAACCGCCGCCCGTACCCGTCAGCGAAACCACCATCGTCAAAACAGTCTAAAATCAAAAAGGCGGCAAGACCGGCGTCCTCATCGATGGCGAAGACGGCTTGATGACCACGCTGCCAAATGCTGCAAAACCCGCGCCGCCCGACGATATTGTCGGCTTTCGTTACCCGCGAGCGCGGCATTTCGTCACACCGCAAAACCTGCCTCTTTCCAACATCTCGCCGAACACGCGCCTGAAAAAGTGCTGGACGCAAGCTGGGCGGCATTGCAGGAAGGACAAGTGTTCGCCGTCGATGTCGAAATCCGCGCCCAAGACCGCTCAGGGGACTTTTTACGCGACGTATCCGACGCGCTCGCCCGCCACAAACTCAACGTTACCGCCGTGCAAACCCAGTCCCGCGACTTGGAAGCCAGCATGAGGTTCACGCTCGAAGTCAAACAGGTCAACGACCTCCCGCGCGTCCTCGCCAGCCCCGGCGACGTCAAGGCGTCTTGAGCGTCACGCGCTTGTGATGCGGATACATTTGGCCCTACCGCTTTAATGCCTGGTTTTGACTCACGCTTCATCCGCAGAAAAGGCCGTCTGAAAACGATATTTAAGGTTTTCAGACGGCCTTTTCTCAGACTACCTCAATTCACAAGGTTTAAGCCATATTTTTCAGCCACTACACCGCCTTCTATCGGCCGCAAAGCTAGCGGCAATCCGTTCAACCGCTCCAAGGCCGTCTGAAAAGCAGACAGGCTGACCGTTTCAGAACCGAAACGCTGCAATGATGCGTATCCTGCTGGCAGTCGATTACCTCGACACCACAGCGGGCAAGAAACGGTACGGCGCAGGCAAAGGCGATTTTTCGATGCGTCGGGCATACGGGCGAACATTGATTCGCCGTAAAACACCCGCCCTGATCTGCACGCCAAAAACCGCCTGCCAACCGCCATTCCCCGGCCTCATCAGGCAACCGGCACTCGAAAAGAATGGGCATGGCCTAAAACGGTGCAGCTCGCCATAGGTCGTCTGAAAATCCGGCGTAATCCAAGTTCCGTCCTGACCCGGGCGCGGCACTGCGGAGCAGGCGGTGATAACGTCGGAAAAACAAGTATTGACGGTAACGCGGTAACTTTTTGTTCCGCAGCGTTTTTCGCCAGCGAACGGCCGATATGCAGCTTTTTCCGGCAGCAGTACGGTGCGCGGGTCGGTGGTAAACCAGTAATACAGCCCGTTTTCGGAAAACCACGGGAAAAATGCCCTGACGGTAGGCCGACAAAAGCCGCCCCACGTCCAAATCTCCGCTTACGCCGACCAGCCTGTCATATTCCGCCGCCAAACGGGCGGCGTTGGGAAACCTATAATCATGAGGCGGCAGATAAGGAATTTTCATAAATCACACAGAAAAACGGTGATTGTAAGGGCAAACCTTCCCCCGTGCTTTACTTTTGTTGCTGGCAAACTGACAAAAATTAAAAATAATCGGTTTTATTTTTGCATATTTTGAAACAAGACTAATTAGTGTTTATATTTATTTTTATTACACCCGCACACAGAAAAGGAAAAATATGTCTGCCCAACGCAAACTCCCCCTCTTCCCGCTGGCCGTGCTGCCGCTGACACTGGCCGCCGCCTTCGCCCATGCCGACGGAGACACCGTCGTAGAAGGCGCATCGCTCGACACCGTTTACGTTACCGCTGAAAAACAACTCCAGCAATCACTCGGCGTTTCCCGAATTTCTAACGAAGACATCGAAAAACGGCCTGCCGTAAACGATATTTCCGAACTCGTCCGCACCATGCCCGGCGTAAACCTCACCGGCAACACCGCCACCGGCCAGCGCGGCAACAAACGCCAAATCGACCTGCGCGGCATGGGGCCGGAAAATACCCTGATTCTGATTGACGGCAAACCCGTCAATTCCCGCCAGTCGGAACGCATCAGTATGCGCGGCGAACGCAACACGCGCGGCGACAGCAATTGGGTGCCGGTTGAAGAAATCGAATCCATCACCGTCCTGCGAGGCCCTGCCGCTACCCGCTACGGTTCCGGCGCGATGGGCGGCGTGGTCAATATCGTTACCAAAAAAGTACCGAAAGAATTCAAAGGCCAAATCAACCTGTATGCCAACCAGCCGCAAGACAGCAAAGAAGGCGGAACACGCCGCATCGGCTTCAACCTCGGCGGCCCGATTGTTCAGGACGTATTGGGGTTTCCGCATCTACGGCAACCTGAATAAAAACCGATGCCGACTCCTCTGACATCAACGCCGGACGCGGCAATGACAGCGCGGCCGGTGTGGAAAGGCGTGCGCACAAAGACATTGCTGACCGTCTGCAATGGAAAATCACTCCCGTCGCAAACCCTGGTTTTCGACAGCAGCTACAGCCGTCAGGGCAATATCTACAACGGCGACACGCAAAACAGCAACCCGCGTTCGGCTTTGGTAACCACATTGGCAGAGAGCAAGGCTGAAACCGCTCGCCTCTACCGTTCCGCCTATCGCCCTGACCCATGACGGCGCGTGGGACTGGGGCGACACCAAAAACATCATCGAGCTACGAACGCACCACCAACAGCCACCTGCCCGAAGGTCTGGCGAGGCGGGCCGGAGGGCAGCTATGTCGGCCGGAATTTCGTTCAAAGCCGTCTGAAAAACCCTGCGTTTGAGCAGCGAAGCCAATATCCCGTTCAAGCTCGGTGTGGACAATGTCCCAACCGTCGGCGCGGAATTTACCGACAGCAAATTAGAAGATCCTCTTCCAACACGCAAGGCTTTACCGACCAAGGCCGAAACTGATGTATTTACAGGCATCTCCGCCATCGCGGCGGCAAAGCTTCGCAGCGCAACTGGGCGGCCTATGTCGAAGACAACATCACGCTCACCGACACAACCCGCCTGATTCCCGCCGTCCGCTTCGACCACAACAGCCACAGTGGCGGGCAACTGGAGTCCGTCGTTGAATTTTTCGCAGTCAAATCGGCGCAAACTGGCTGATCAAAGGCGGCATCGCCCGTGCCTATAAAGCACCCAACCTATATCAAACCAACCCCTGATTTCATCCTGCTACACGAGGCGGCAAGGCTGTCCGCTCAGCGCAGCAAACAACATCCGCTGCTACTACATGGGCAATGCCAACCTGGAAGCCTGAAACCAGCATCAGCAAAGAAATCGGCATCGAATTCAACAAATCGGGCTGGCAGGCCTCGGCAACCATCATTTCCACAACGCCTACCGCAACAAAAATCGTGATAGGCGACAACATCATCGCTACCAGCAACATCGGCAACTGGCTCTCGTAATGGGAAAACACACCCAAAGCCACCATTTCCGGCATAGAAGGCAACTTAGTCGTTCCGGTTGCACGACACACGCTAAAGTGGAGCAACAACTTCACCCATATGCAAAAATCGAAGACCATCAAGGCAACCCCCTGTCGCTGGTACCCGAAAACACACCATCAACAGCACGCTGGCTTGGACGCCGAACGAACGCTTTGATGCCAACCTGACCTTTACCCACTACGGCTGCACCAAAACCGCGCGCAGTGTCGCCATCAACCGCCTCGAACGCGACGGCAACCTCAGGGCAGGCACCTCCCTGCCGTCTGCCGAGCGCAACCAAACGCAAGTCAGCCCTTATGGCATCTGGGGCATCAACGCCGGCTACAACTGGAACAAACGCGTGGCGTGCGCGGGGGCATCAGCAACCTGTTCGACAAAAACTGTACCGCACCGGCAACGGCGCGCAGACCCACAACGAACACGGCTGCGCCTTCTACGGCAGCTTAAAAGTATCGTTTTAATCAGATTCCGTATCGGCAGAAAAGAGGCCGTCTGAAAACATCTTTCAGACGGCCTCTTATCCTGTACGCACTTTTATACCCATCCCCGTCGAACACTATTTTTCAAAACCGTCCGAAACCGCGCGGGCATCAATAAGCGCACAACGGCAACCGGCATTTGTATAATCTGCCTATCCCGTGCCCACACTGTCCGAAGCCTGTTTTCAACCAAGCAGCCCGTTTCAGACGGCCGGTAAAAACATCCCAACCCCAAAAGACCCCATCATGCGAAAAACCATCCTTTCCTCTCCTGCCTGCTCGCTGCAAACCGCCCAAGCCGCACCAAACTTTCCGGCCTGCGCACCCAACTAGGGCGATTGGGACACCGTTTGCGACAACACCGGCACCTGCCGCGTGGCAGGCTATCACAATGACGGTTCGGACAATGCCGTATCCGTCCTGTTCACCCGCCCTGCCGGCAAAAACGCCGCCACCACCGCGCAGATTCAGATTATCGAAGAATGCGAAACACCCGCCGCCTGCGCCCAAAGCCGACAACACCGGCGGCGAACTGTTTTTAAACGGCCAATCGCTAGGCATCGGGTTGCCTCTCGGCAAAGACGACTACACCGCCACACTCAGCCCGAAGCAGACGGAACAGCTCATCGCCGCCTTCGCCGAACGCCAGCCGCTGTCGATTTCCGACCGTCAGGACAAGGTGTGGATAATCCCCGACAAAGCCTTTGACCAAGAACGGCTGGCCGAAGGCAAATTTTGGGTAATGTACGCGCAATCGTTTGACTTTCCCCATGACCATGATGAAACCAACAAAAACGCGCTAAAAATCAAACCGTCGGCCTGTTTGCAAACGGCAGCAAAAATCACCGACATCCTCATCGATGAAGACTTCACGCTCGCCACCATTCCCGAAGGCGGCTGCGCGCCGTCGAAGCCGTGCTGGCGACGGCCAACCTCGTAACCCCTGCGTATCGGCGGCAAAGAACGCGAACTGTCCGACGACGGCGCATATACCGACTACTCGCCGCCGATGCCTATCATGGCGCGCGTGCGGCGACGGCAGCGCGATGGGTGAAAAACGGTGCGACACGGTTTGCCGCCCAAAGCCTGCCGTGCTGCCGCCCAAGCCGCGCCCAAAATCAAGCCGCCGCGTGCCCGCCGAAACGAAAGGCAGGGAACACGCCGCCGGCACGCCCGGAATACCGCAAATTGTGGAGCTTATCCGTAAACCCTACCAAAGCCGGCGAATGCACCATGCTGCAAGATTCCAAACGCAACCGCAGCATCACCGTTTATCCTGAAAGCGACGGCAAAGTGCTGATCGAGACAGGCTGCGAACTGTTTGTCTAGCACAGCAACGGCCATCGCCATCGCCGACAGCAAATTCAACCGCCTCTACACCGTATTGGAGGATTCGAGCTGGGCGGATACGGCGGCTTCGACGCAGACAAGAACACGTACGGCTACACTTTCAGGCAACCGAGGCCGCGGCTTTGGCGACTGTTGAGCACGGTTGAATATGTGGGACGGCAAAAGCCTTCATCCGCAGCAAAAAGCGAAAGCGACACGCAGTGCAAAAGGCTTTGCTGGCGGCGCGTGGAGCAGCCCGATTTTGTAGCGGACGTGCTTGCACCGAAATACAGGCAGGCCGTCTGAACGGGCAACCGCGCCGTGGCTGGACGGCTAATCCCCCAGCCCTAAAACCGATATTCGACCCTATCTTGCGCGTCCGCTGCCGTCAGCACAGGCAGCCCTTTTGCACAACGCCCGGTGCGGAGACCCTATGAAACTGGCAACGTCCCCGCCCTGCGCCGCAAACGCGCGCAGCCGGCATCGCCATGACTGAACCCGTCACGCACCCATCACGGGCTGAGGTATAGTCTTTTGCGGAAAACTGATGCAGCGTTTTTCAGGCAGCCTTTCAAGCTATCGTTTTGATCCAAAACAATTGGCGGGACTTCTTCCAGTTTGATCGTATTATAAAACCCATTTGATCGAGTTTTCCACTCTCCAGCACTTTCGAAAACCAGCGGTTAGGCTTTCTTTTCCCACCTATCATGCAACACATCCTATCTGCATTTTTATCACTGATTTTCCAGTCGGACCTGTAATAGTTTGCATACCTGTGGCATCCGAAAAAAAGCCTCATCCAGACTTTACGCCAATGACCAGCCCCTTTATAAAAATTTGTCTAATGCTTTTAATTCCTCCGAAGCTTAACTATTTTCTCTAATAAAACTCTTAAATTATCACTTATCCAATAATTTTGAAGAATCTCTCACAAACAGTTCAAAATCTTCATTTGTTGAATGAACTCACTAATATTTTCAAACTGCATCATATTACAGAATTTCCTTTGAAGTGTACCAAATTACATTTTACTCATTCCTATACAAAAGATTTCAGGCTTTCAGACGGCCTTTTAAAAGAAACAAATTTTCCAGGAATCAGCCTTCAATCAAACAATACAGCCAAC